>Ga0302249_1000090_pt1 | contig 90676 bp, 74 predicted proteins | sample AAG_UR_Val_MG_FD_193531 | JGI IMG/M metagenome (GOLD analysis project Ga0302249, IMG submission 193531) | Enriched activated sludge microbial communities from anaerobic digester in WTTP, New Holstein, Wisconsin, United States - AAG_UR_Val | ecosystem: Engineered > Bioreactor > Anaerobic >... | reverse complement strand
ACTGGACAATTCCACCGTGATGACCCTTTTTCTTTCGTGTCAGATTAATACGATACTTTCCTCCATCTATACAAAACATCGTGATAAAAAGATACCTCTCGCAAATAGTTTATTGCGCAGGGTGACACCTGCTCTTTCTCTTATCCGTAAAAAGATCAATGAGCCCCTTGGTAGCCGTTGCCTTCCAGTTACGAATCTGACCGGGATGGACCTGATACTGACTGGCCAACTCCGCCGATGTCTTCTGCTCCCGGATCGCTTCCAAGGCAACTTTAGCCTTAAATGACGGCGTGTGTTTCCTCCTTAAATTATCCACTTGGTCCTCCTCATTTTTGCTCCCAAGTGTAACTTAACACACTGTCCAAATTTCGGGGTCCATTATATTTACAAATAAATCTATACATGTATAATTACACAAAGGTGAATATATTAAATACAGAATATGAGACACAGAGCCACTTTGACAACATGATGTCATTACTCGTTAAGCATGGTAAATCCATAGTGGACGATACCCTTCTTGATGTTGGCTGCAGTAAAGGGACAAGATCCATAGCAGTCGCACAGGCCCTCGGCATTGCTCACCAGAATGTACATGGGGTGGATATAGAAGATATCGCTAACGATTCGCCTTTATTGAGGAATAATTTTAAAAAGATTGATTTGGAAGCGGGACTGTTGCCCTTTGATGACAATTCCTTTGGGCTCGTTATCTGTAATCAGGTTATGGAACACCTCAAGAACTATAATCGAATATTTCAAGAAATCATTCGTGTAACTAAACCCAAGGGCTTTATCGTTTTAGGCATACCGAACCTCGCCCATCTCATGAATAGAATACTCCTGCTATTTGGAAGTCAACCCATGTGCATGGTTATGCGCAGTGGCCATGTAAGAGGATTCACGCATAAAGCATTCGTTGAGTTTCTTCATTCTCAATCCAATGTTAAACTTATCGACTGCAAAGGCTCATCCATCATCTACCCGATGCCATATCTATTGGCAAAACCATTGTCCAACATATTTACGGGATTATGTGCTTATACTTGCTATCTGATCCAGCGAAAACCATAAGCTCAAATAACCGCCAATGCATCCTGCTTTCCTAAGCAATTTTGAGTAGAGACAAACGCAAATATGGCACCCAGGAATAATCGACCCACCCTTGCCATCCTCATCGCGGGTATCGGAGACCTTGTTCTGGCTTCCCCCGCCCTACGTGCCCTGAAGAAAGGCAATCATGCCGGCCCGCTGCACCTGCTCACCAGCCGGGAAGCGGCCGAATTGGCACGCAACTATCCATACATTGACAAGATATGGGAATTACCCGTGCGTCAACTGCGGCGGGAAAAGACAACCTATTTTGAAATCATCGCGTTAATGGCAAAAGTGCGTCAACTGCGTTTTGATTGCGCAGTAAATCTGTATCATGTTGATTCTCGCGCTGGTGCGGTGAAAATGGGATTAATTTTTCAAGCCATCAATGCCGGTGAGAAAATCGGTCATGATCGTTATGGCTTCGGCCTTGTCGTAGATAAAAAAATTCCCGCCGTTTTCTTTGACCAACGTCATCTCACGGAAGCGATGAGGGACATAGCGGTCCTTGCCGGCGGCATTGCCGATGGAAAAGGTCTGGACATCTTTTGGGTGAAAGAGTCGGAACAGAGGCATCATCAACTGTTCCCCGATGCATTGGATATTCACGCGGAACCAGCAGCAGGCGCACAACAAGGACGCCCATTATTCGTTGGCATCAATCCCGGCGGGGACCGGGCGAATCGGCGCTGGGCGCCGGAACGGTACGCGGCGGTGGGTAACCGGATCGCCGCGGCTCTGGCCGCCCGGATATTCATTTTCGGCGGCCCCGGAGAGGAACACATCGCCAACGCCATTCAGAAGCAAATTTCGTCGGAGGTCGTGAATCTGGCGGGAAAACTATCCATCAGCGATCTGGCCTATTTCATCAGCCGATTGGATCTGCTCATCACCAACGACAGCGGGCCCATGCACATGGCGGCGGCGGCCCGGACGCCCGTGGCGGCCATCTTCGGCCCGGAAGATCCGCTGTTGATGGGACCTTATACCAGCCCCGATCTCTACCGCGTTATCCATAAACCTCTCCCCTGCCGACCCTGCCAAAAAGATCATTGCGCCCGTCCCCTCTGCCTGGAGGCAATCACCCCCGATGAGGTATTCACGGCAGCACTGGAACTGATCAAGGAACGAGGAGCCTGAGGCGCATGTGTGGTATCTGCGGCAAAATGATTTGGAAGAACGGTGAGATCAATGAAGAGGCGATGCGGAGGATGCTGGCCGCCCTGGTCCACCGGGGCCCCGACGATGAAGGAATTTACACCAAGCGCTGCGGGGAAACGAGTATTGCCCTGGGCCATCGCCGCCTCAGCATCATCGATTTGTCGGCGGCGGGACGTCAGCCTCTGGCCAACGAGGACGGTTCCCTGCAGATCGTCTGCAACGGCGAGATCTACAACTACCGGGAGTTGCGGGAGGAATTGCAGCAACAGGGGCACTGTTTCCGCTCCCTGTCGGACACGGAGGTGATCCTCCATCTTTACGAAGAGGATGGGATCGCCTGCGTGGGTAAACTCGTCGGAATGTTTGCCTTCGCCATCTGGGATGAAACGGAGCGGACGCTCCATCTGGTGCGCGACCATGCCGGCGTCAAGCCCCTGGTCTATCACTGGGACGGGCGATCCCTTACCTTCGCCTCGGAGCTCAAGGCCCTCGCGGTGGACCCAACCGTCCCCCGGGAATTGGATCGTCAAGCCTTAGAGATCTATCTGACCCTCAATTACATCCCCGCCCCGCTGACCATTTACCAGAATATCAGCAAGCTTTCGCCCGGCTCCGTCCTCACCGTTCGGGGTGGGACGGTTCACGAATGGCGCTGGTGGGATGTTTCCGGGATGGCAAGAGCGGCTGCGGCAACGACTCCGCGCGGCGGCGGCGTCTCTGTCACGGAGCGACGCGGTGTTAATTGTGCCCCCCCGGAGATGAATGATACTAATACCCGGCGCGGCGGCGGCGGCGATGATTCATTCTTGCCCCTGGTTGGGCTTGCCCGTGCTGATAACCGGTCGGGAAATTCAGCCCCGGAGGCTAAACGGCATGGCTCCGGGGAAGCGGAGACGCCGTTGCGGGCGATGTCTTCTTATCGCCTGGATTTTGAAGGAGCAAAAAAGGCCCTTTACTCCGTCCTTGAACGGTCCGTGCAAAGCCAGATGATCGCCGACGTGCCCCTGGGGGCCTTTCTGAGCGGCGGCATCGATTCCAGTATCGTCGTCGCCCTCCTGGCCAGAAACTCTCCCCGGCCGGTGCGGACCTTCACCATAGGCTATACCGACCTGCCCATGTACGACGAGCGGGCCTATGCACGGGTCGTGGCGAAGATGTACGGAACGGAGCACCACGAAATACCCCTTTCCTCCCGGGAGATGATCTCCGTGGCGCCGGAGGTCCTGGCAAGCCTCGACGAGCCCTTCGGCGACTCCTCCGCCGTTCCCACTTACGTGGTATCCCGGGAAACCCGGAAGTACGTCAAGGTAGCTCTCTCCGGGGACGGCGGCGACGAGCTCTTCGCCGGTTACCGGATGTATCGCGGCGAAGAGCTCTTTCGCAGCTATCGCCGCATTCCCTCCTTGCTGAGGAAGCTCCTGGTCGAACCATTGGTCGCCGCCCTTCCCTCCTCCCGGGAGGCCATCCTCCCCGAACGGGTCCGGCGGGTGAAAAAGTTTCTTAAAGGGACCCGGGGTGGGACTCCTTCCGAACGTTTTCTACTCTGGAACGAGCTCTTCCCCGCGGCGGACCGAAGAAGGCTCCTCATCGACGACGGTTTTGTCATCGCCGACAACGTCGGCGCGGGTCAGCACGGGGAGGACCTCCAAGGAGGCGCGGAAATCTTCTCCGCTGCCTTCGCCAGGTATCGCGCCGGCATTGCCGGCAACGATTACCTGAACCGGATGCTCTACGCAGATTTTTCCGTTTCCTTGCCCGGTGACATGCTCCGCAAAGTGGATGCCATGAGCATGGCCCACGCCCTGGAGGTCCGGGTGCCCCTCCTGGACCATCGGGTCTGCGAGCTGGCCTTTGCTCTGCCCGGCGCCTGGAAGCTCCAAAACGGCCGCGGCAAGGCCGTCCTCATCGATGCCTGCAGCGGGCTCCTGCCCCAGGAGCTGCACCACCGTCCCAAATGGGGCTTCGAGGTCCCCATCGGCAACTGGCTCAAAGGGGGGTGGCGCTTCCTTCTGGACGAATACCTTTCCCGGGAATCCATCACAAAACAGGGCATATTTCGCCCTGACTTCATCGCCGAACTCATCGCCGGGCTGTTTTCCGGCCGCGCTGACACCTCCTGGCAACTCTGGAACCTGATCTGCTTTCAGGCCTGGTTCTATAACCATTTCGATCAGCGGTCGGATTTTTAATATGGCGGACAGCGCGGACAATCCCGTCGATTCTCGCTCCGGCGCCGCAAAAACCGCACGGATCCGCAACCTCCACATCATCACCCGCTTCGACAAGGGTGGCTCGGCGGAAAACACCTTCCTCACGGTATCCGGTCTTGATCCGAGCCGCTATGAGACCTTTCTCATCACGGGAAGCAGCGGTCAAGACTACATGCTTCCGTCTGGATTGAGGCATTCCGTTCCGCGGCGTTGCGCAACGTTCAGCACGGAGAGCCACACCCGGGGATTTCCCGACGGTGGGGATGCCGGCGTTGACGCCGAAAGCGCCGCCGCCACGGAAAACATGGAAGAGGCCCGGGCCCGCGGGGTAAAGACATACATGGTTCCGGAGTTGGTGCGCCGCGTCGATCCGCTCCAAGACCTGCGGGCGTTTTTCCGCGTGCGACGGCTCATTCGCCGCCTGGCGCCCCACATCGTCCACACCCATACCTCCAAGGCGGGGATTATCGGCCGCCTGGCCGCCCTTTCCGCCCGGGCCCCCATCGTCGTCCACACCCCACACGGCCATGTCTTCTGGGGCTACTTCGGGGCCGCCGTCTCCCGATTCTTCATCGTCCTGGAAAAATTCGCCGCCCGTTCCACCGATCGGCTGATCATGCTCACCGAGCAGGAAAAAGCCGATCATCTTCACCATCGCATCGCCCCACCGGAGAAGTTCGTCGTCATCCACAGCGGTGTGCGTCTCGAACATTTCTCATCCAACGCCCCTGAAGAATGCCGTCCGGGGAACGGGGCGGCCCTTCCCTCAAGCGCCTTCGTCATCGGCACCGTGGGCCGGCTGACCGCCATCAAGGGGCAGCGCTATCTCCTGGCGGCGGCGGCCATACTGGACCGGGAGATTCCGGAATTGCTCTGCATCGTCGTGGGCGAAGGAGAGATGCGCCGGGAACTGGAGGAGCAGGCGGCGTCCCTGGGAATGGGCGGACGGGTTGTTTTCCCGGGCTGGCGTCAGGATGTCGGGACCTATATGTCGGCCCTGGACGTCTTTGTGATGCCCTCCCTGAACGAAGGAATGGGCCGGGTTGTCGTCGAGGCCATGGCGGCCGGGCGGCCCGTCATCGCCAGCGATGTCGGCGGCCTGAAAAACCTTGTCAGCCAAGGAGAAAACGGACTGCTGGTTCCGCCCGGGAACGCGGAGGCACTGGCCGCGGGGATCAGGATGCTGTATAGAGATCCGGAACGGCGCCGGGCCATGGGCGAGGAGGGAAGAAAAAAGGCCCCGGCCTTTTCCGCCGGGGCCATGATTATGAAGATTGACGAATTATACCAGGAACTGCTAAGGGAAAAGCATGTTTGGTGACGCAGCCACAGGAAGAATCCCCAGCGTTTCCCCACCCACCGCCTTTCCGACGGCACCGAAACGGACACGGAGCCGCCGGACGACCGCCGGGCCGCCCACGGGCCGTTCCCGTACCTTATCCTTGTCGCTGCTCATATTTTTCATGCTTTCTTTTTTAATTTCCTCCCCCTCAGCCGGGACCGCCGGTTCTGCCGGGGCCGCTTCGGCGACACGATACGAACAATTGGCCGGGGTTCTCGACACCCGGACCCAGTTCAGCGACGGCATCTACAGTATCGACGGCCTGGCCAAAATGGCGGAGGAACGGAGCGTTCAGGTTCTGTTCATCAATGATCACGACAAGCTGGCCCTCTCATACGGCCTCCCCCCGTTTCCCAACCTCATCAACAAGACCGTGGAGTTGAATTCCATCCTCAAGGGAAAACCGGTGGATTATCTCCAGGCGGTTAGTCAGGCCCAGGAAAGATACAAACACATCATCATCATCCCCGGATCGGAATCGGCGCCGTTCTATTACTGGACGGGTAATCCCTTCCGGAAGAATCTCACCGCTCACGATCATGAACGGCGCATCCTCACGGTGGGCCTCGCGAAGGCCGATGACTACCGCCGCCTCCCGGTGATCCACAATACCGGCCCTTTCAACATGGATCTGTTGCCTGGAGTCGCCCCCTTTATCATCGCCTTGTTCCTTGCCGCCGTCATGATCCTCTGGCGGGGTTGGATGCGTATCGCCGGGATTGCCCTGGCGGTCGTCGCCCTCTTGTATATCGTGGACAATCATCCCTTTCGGGCCACCGTATTCGATCCCTTTCACGGCGATCAGGGGGCACGCCCCTATCAACGGCTCATAGATTACGTATCCTCCCGGGACGGGCTGACCTTCTGGAACTATCCCGAAACCCGGTCGGGGGTCCGCAGGCTGGGCCCCATTCATGTGAGCACCAAGCCCTACCCGGAGATGCTGCTGGCCACTCAAGGCTATACCGGCTTCTCTGCCCTCTATGGCGACAACATCACGATTACGGAGCCCGGCAATATTTGGGACGCGGCTCTCAAAGAGCATTGCCGGGGTTACCGCCACCGTCCCCCCTGGGGGGTGGGTACCGCCGACTATCACAAGGAAGGGGAAAGTGGTGAGAAGTTCGGCAACTACCAGACGGTCTTTCTCGTCCGGGAAAAGACCGGCGCAGCGGTCCTCCAGGCCATGCGGAACGGCCGGATGTACGCCCGGCAGGGAAATTTCCCCAAGCTGCCCCGGCTCGACGAGTTCACCGTGAGCGACGCCGCCGGGGAACAACGGGGGGAAATGGGCGACACCATAAAAATGGGCGGCAATCCCCACATCCACATCCGCATTTCCGCGGCGCCGCCGGCAACGCCGGAACCATCAGCCAGGCCTGGAACACCCGTCCCGCCGGAATCGTCAACATCGCCAGCACCACAGGAATCGTCAATCCCACCGGGGACGCCTTCCCCCCAAGGGACGCCCGCCGTCAAGGTGCGGCTGATCCGGAACGGGTCCCTGATCGCGGAAGCCAACGGCCCGCTGCCTTTGACCTTCAATTACGAAGACAAATATTACCAGCCGGGGGAAAATATTTATTACCGCATGGATATGGAAGGAATGGGCAAGATCGTCGCCAACCCCATATTCGTCGCCTTCACCGGAGCAAAGCCGTGATCGTTTCCGTCCATCAGCCCCAATACCTGCCCTGGCTCGGTTATTTCGACAAGATCGACCGCGCCGACGTCTTCGTGCTTCTGGACAACGTCCAGTTCAAGAAAAACGAGTGGCAGAACCGCAACCGGATCAAGACCCCCCAGGGTCCCCAATGGCTCACCGTCCCCGTGCTCTATAAATTCCCTCAATTGATCAGCGAGGTGGGGATAAACGACCGGGAACGCTGGCGGCACAAGCAGCAACAGGCCCTCCTGTCCAATTACCGGAAAGCGCCGCACTGGGGCCTCCTGGAACCATTTTTTGCCGCAACCTTCTCCCGGACCTGGTCCACCATCGCCGAGCTCAATATCCATGTCGTCAGGGAGTTGGCGGCGATAATGGGCATAACGACGCCCCTCCACGTCGCCTCGGAATTACCACCCCTTCCCGACGACCCGGACGAGCGCCTCATCGCTATCATCCGTCATTACGGGGGCAACGTCTATCTCGCCGGCAGCGGCGGCCATGATTACATGGATCTGGCCAAATACGAGCGCGCCGGCGTCGAAGTGGTCTTCCAGGAATACCGACATCCCGTGTATCAACAATTGTGGGGGGATTTTGAACCGTCTATGTCCGTGGTGGACCTGATATACAATCGGGGCCTGGAGGCCCGGGAAATCATCCGGAGGGGAAGATGAACATTCTGGCTATCGGCGCCCATCCCGACGACATCGAGTTCGGCTGCGGCGGTACACTGCTCAAGTACATCCGCAACGGGCACGACGTCTATCTGCTGGTCATGACGGAGGGACACAAGGGCGGTGCGGCGAGGTCACGCCGCTCGGAACAGCAGCGGGCGGCCCGGATTCTCAAGCCAAAGGAGGTAATCTGGGGTACCTACCGGGACACGGAGCTTTCTCCGAAGATGAACGAAATGGTGCAGGACATCGAGGGGATTCTGGACCGCATCAACCCAAATTTCACCTTCGTCCATTATGACGAGGACACCCATCAGGACCACCGCGCCCTGGCCAAGGCGACCGTTTCGGCCACCCGGTATGTGAAAAACGTCCTTTTCTACGAGGGGCCGACGACGCAAAACTTCGTCCCGACCGTCTTCGTGGATGTCAAGGACACCCTGGACGAAAAGGTGCAGCTTCTCAAGGCCCATAAGTCACAGGTAACCAAGACGAATATCGAGGGACTCTCCATCCTCGACATCGCCCGCTCCACGGCGGTGTTCAGGGGGATCGCCGGCCGGGTCCAGTACGCGGAAGGATTCATGCCCCTGCGGCTGTTCATCAATATTCGGTGAACATATGATTACCCACTCCCGTCCCTGTCTCGGCGATGATGACGCCGCCGCCGTTCTGAAGGTCCTGAAATCCGGCCGGCTGGTCCAGGGGGAAACGGTGGCCGCTCTGGAGGCGGCCTTCGTCCGTTTGATGGCGGTTCAGGAAAACAACTCCATTATCCCCGACCCGGACGGACTGGAACGGAACCCTAACTCAACTTCGTACAATATAATAGATGAAGTTAATTGCTTGGGGAATGATTCCCCAACACCTCTCCGCGCTTATCAGGCAGCGGCAGTAAGCTCCGGGACGACGGCCCTCCATCTGACCCTGCTGGCCCTTGGAATCGGCAAGGGCGACGAGGTCGTCATTCCGAGTTACGTCTGCACCGCCCTGTGGCACGCCGTCCGCGCCGCCGGGGCCACGCCGGTACTTGCGGACTGTGATGCGGACACCTTCAACATCTCCGCCGATGACGTGGAAAAACTCATCACGGACCGCACCCGGGCCGTTATCGCCCCCCACCTCCTCGGTCAGGCCGCCGATCTCGAGAATCTTCTCGGCCTCGGGGTCCCCGTGATCGAAGATTGCGCCCAGTCCCTGGGAGGCGCCTACCGGAATCGACCGACCGGCGGCTTCGGCGTCGCCGCCGTCTTTTCCTTTTATGCCACCAAGGTGATTGCGGCGGGAGAAGGGGGCATGGTCGTCTCCCGGGACGACCGGCTCATCGCCCGAATCAGGGACATCCGGGAATACGACGAGAAGGACGATCTGTCATTGCGCTTCAACGGCAAGCTCACGGATCTCCAGGCCGCCCTGGCACTGAGCCAGTTGGGCAAACTCCCGGCCTTTATCGCCCGCCGCCGGGCCATTGCGAGACGTTACGACCGGGCGCTGAAACTGCACGGTCTGAAGCCGCCGCGCTGCCGGGATGACCGTGATCACATCTTCTTCCGTTATGTCATCCTGGTGGATGAGGCGGAGGCTTTCATCGCGGCGATGGGAAAGCGGGGCGTGACATGCCGCCGGCCGGTTTATCGCCCTTTGCACCGCTATCTGGGGCTGCCGGGGTTTGAAGCGACCGAAAAGACTTGGCGGCATGCCGTTTCCATCCCCCTTTACCCCGGACTTACCGACGAGGAAATCGCCGCCGTGGAAACGGCGCTGGAAGAAACTTGCCGGGAGGCGGCGCTAAGATCCGCCAATGGGGAGTAAAGCCCTTATGCTCTTTTATATCTCCTATGCCGCGGCGATGACTGTTTTTCTCACCCTCCTTCTGCCGGATATGAGGCAATATTTCTTCGGACAAGTGGGTCGCTGGCTCTATATCTTCCTATTCGCCCTGTCCTTGTCATACCTGATAACTCCCTTCATGTACCGGCTGGCCAAAAGGCTCTCGATCCTCGACATTCCGGAAGCGAGAAAGATGCATGAACGGGCCACGCCGCTCCTGGGCGGCGTGGCGATCATCATCGCCTTTTCCTCGGCGCTTCTGGCCAATATGGTCCTGGAGAGGCAGATAATCATCATCCTTTACGCCGGCGGCGCGGTGGCCGTCGTCAGCCTGATCGACGACTGGAAGGGATTGCGGGCCCGGGCCAAGCTGGTCATCCAGATCCTCGCGGTCTTGTTCCTCATCTGCAACGGCATCGTCCTGAATCTCTTTCCCGAAGGTACCTGGTGGGGCCACGGCCTGAACGTGATCTTTACCATGCTGTGGATCATCGGCATCACCAACGCCATGAACTTCATCGACGGCATGGACGGTCTCGCCGCCGGTCTGGGGGGGATCATCTCCCTGTTTTTGGCCATCGTAGCCTTTCAAACCAATCAATACATCCTGGGTTGGATCGCCCTGGCCATGCTGGGGAGCTGTCTCGGCTTTTTGCCCTACAACTTCCGGCCCACCCGACCCGCCGTGATCTTCCTCGGCGACACGGGCAGCATCTTCCTGGGCTTCATCCTGGCCAGCCTGGCCATTGTGGGCGAGTGGGCAGACAACAATCCCATCGTATCATTTTCCGCGCCGGTATTGATCTTCTGGGTCCTGATCTTCGACATGACCTACATAACCGTGGAGCGAATCCTCACCGGCAAGGTAAAAAGCATCAAACAGTGGCTGGAATACGTCGGCAAGGATCACCTTCACCACCGCACCTATACCTTGCTGGGCGACCGGAGAAAGGCCGTGTTGTTCATCTACCTGCTGTCCATCACCCTGGGGCTGAGCGCCATCGCCCTCCGTTACGCCCGGCCATTGGACGGTGTCCTCCTGGTCATCCAGGCCTTTCTCATCACCGTGGTTGTGTCCATCCTTGATTATTCAGGACGAAATCGTTGATAAACCACATAATAGCGCTTGACAAACATATTGTTCGTTAATAGTTTAGACAACATTTCAGTCCAATTATGATTAACAAAGGAGCTTTCTTCCCTTGAGCAATACCTACCGCTGCAAGAAAAAAGGAAATCTAATCAATGAGATTTGCCACGATCAGACCTGCGAGTGGCGCCTGAAGAACGAGGCATTCTTCAATTGCACCTGGGTGGCCTGTAATTTCGGCCCCTTCACCCTGGAAGAGGTGGGGGAAATGATGGGGGTAACCAGGGAAAGGATCAGGCAGATCGAGGCCAAGGCCTTAAAGAAGCTGCAGCACAAAAAGAGACGCGATCAGTTGCGGGATTTCGCTTCTCCCGACAGCGAGTGGGATTTTTGACGACATCGTCGTCTCCATCATGGCTTTTTACGAATTCATCATTTTTGACGGCCCGGTGAACTTTCCCGCCGGCCCGAGGGCGAAAGAATCCCCTTTTCTGTACGTTCTTTCAACCCTTTTTCATCTTGGCGAGAAATTCCCTGGTCATAAACTCGGTCATCCGTATCTTCCGTTCCGGGCTGGAAAAGAGGTGGACCATGACCTCGAACTCCATCTCCAGGGATGATTGCTTGTCGAGCTTTTCCGCCATTACCGAAATCTTCTTCACCGCGGCGATGGCCCGTCCGGAGCGGGCCGCCAGTCCCTCCGCCATGGCAACGGCTTCGTCCATAAACCTTTCCGGAGTGGACACCTTGTTGACCAGCCCGATTCGCAAGGCCTCGCGAGCCCCGATCGGCTCCCCCAGCATGCTTATCTCTTTCGCCTTGGCCATGCCGACAAGATTTCTCAGAGGGCTGAAGAGGGGATTCAAACAGAACCGCAGTTCCGGATGACCGAATATGGCGCTCTCCGAGGCGATGATCAAATCGCAGACGGTGGCGATATTGAAGCCGCCCCCCAGGGCAATGCCCCCCACCGCGGCGATCACCGGCTTTCCATAGGTGTAGATCTTGCCGAGATACTTCAGGATGGAGTCGAAGTATTCGGCGATCTCGTCATCGGCAAGGGCCGCCATCTCCTTGATGTCCATGCCGGCGGAAAAGACGTAGTCCCCCCCCGTGATGATCAGCACCTTTACCGCATCGTCGTTTTCCAGTTCGTTGAGAACCGCGTGCAGTTCGGCACGCATCTCCCGGCAAAGGGCGTTCATTTCCCGGGGTCGGTTCATGGTCACGACGGCGTAACCGGATCTCTTTTTCAGAAGGATCGTGTTATACATCTCTCCGCCCCGCCACCCGCTCCTTGAGTTCCTTGCCAACCTTGAAAAAGGGCACCCGGCGCTCCCGGAGCTCAAGGCTAACCGCCGTCTTGGGATTTCTCGCCCGGCGCGCCCGGCGGTTTTTCACCAGGAAAGCGCCGAAATCACGGACGTCGATCCGCTCACCCCTTGCCAGGGCCTCCTTCATAGCGTCGAACATCCGATAGACGGCGAAGGCAATATCGCCGGCGCGATAACCGGGAAACCCGGCCTGCACCTTAGCCACCAATTCTCTTTTGGTCATGATTTTCTACTCGTAAAGATGGTATGCCCCCGCCGGAGCGGTATCCTGGCGTTGCCATTCCGCCCGCAGGGCCGAGAGGCCGCTCTGAAATAAGACATCCCAGAATGACTTTTTCTTAGTAGTATAGACAACTTCAGGATTTTCCTTCATTCCCGCCAGTTTGCCCGCCAGTTGCACGGCGTGGTTGAAATCCCCCAGTTCATCCACCAGTCCCGCCTGCTTGGCCTGGCGGCCGGAAAAGATCCGGCCGTCGGCTATGGCCTTCACCTTCTCGACTGACATTTTACGCTCCCGGACAATGATCTCCAGGAAATATTCGTTCATGTCGTCGATCACACCCTGCAGGAGGGCCCTTTCCTCCGGGGTCATCTCCCGGGCGGGGGAGCCGATGTCTTTGTATTTTCCGCTTTTGATCACCGATGATTTTACGCCAATCTTGTGCATGAGTTCCTGGGCGTTTACCAGGTGCATGACCGTCGAGATGCTGCCGGTGATCGAACCGGGATTGGCCACAATACGTTCGGCCCCGCAAGCGACAAGATAACCGCCGGAGGCCCCGACGGAACCGATGGAGGCGACCGCCTTTTTCTTTTTTCTCAATTCCCGGACCGCTTCGTAGATTTCCTGGGATGGCGCCACGGCCCCTCCGGGACTGTCTATCCTTAGGACCACGGCCCGGACTGAATCATCACGGGCGGCCTCCTTGCAAGCCTCTATGGTCTCCCGTCCGTCGGTAATTACCCCTTCCAGCACGATCGCCGCCACCCGTTCCGCCGGCAACAGTGACTTTCGTTTCCCCGTCAGGGCGCTGACACCGAACACGAGGGCGGAAAAGACCATCGTCATGATGATGAGGATGACGAAAGCCAGAAGGATGGGGTGTCTTCTCATGCTCTACGGCGCTCTACCGGTTACCCGTCCGAATCCAAGATCCGCGCATCCGCCAGCGCCTTGCCGAGGCTGGAACCGATGTTTTCGCGGTTGTTGAGATACTGGTGCACCGCCGGCCCTTCGGCGGCCGTTTCGTAGTCTTTGATGCTCAAGCGGATCTTCCGTCCTTTGGAGTCGATGCTCTTGATTGTGGCCGTGACCTCGTCACCTACCGCAAAGATCTCCGACGCCGATTTTACCCGCTTCTGACTCAGCTCCGATATATGTACCAGGCCTTCGATACCCTCCTCGATCTCCACGAAGATGCCGAAGTCGGTAATATTGGTAACCTTTCCGGATACTACAGCGCCGGTGCCGTATTTGACGGTAAATTCCTCCCAGGGGTTCTTCTCGATCTGCTTCACCCCCAAAGAAAACTTTTCGTTTTCCACGTCCACATTCAAGACCATCGCTTCAATCTCCTGACCCTTCTTGAATACATCAGAAGGATGCTTGACCTTTTGGATCCAGGAGATGTCGGACAGGTGAATCAGGCCGTCGATGCCGTCCTCAATTCCTACGAAGACTCCGAAGTTGGTGATGTTTCTAACCACGCCCCTGATGACCGTTCCCACGGGGTACTTTTCCTTCAAGGTCTCCCAGGGGTTGGACATGGTCTGCTTGAGGCCCAGTGAAATACGTTTTTCCTCGGTTTTAACTTCCAGGATCATAACCTGAACCTGCTGCCCCGGTGACAATACCTTGGAAGGATGACGGATCTCCCGCGTCCAGAACATCTCCGAGATGTGTACGAGTCCCTCCACACCGGGTTCGAGCTCCACAAAGGCGCCGTAATCGGTAAGATTCACCACCCGGCCCGGCATGATGGCGCCCACGGGGTATTTTTCCTGGATGGTTTCCCAGGGGTTTTCCGCCAACTGCTTGAGCCCCAGGGCCACCCGCTCTCGTTCCCGGTCAAAGGAAAGGACCTTCACATGCACCTTCTGCCCCTTGCTGAAACTGTCCGCCGGGCGGGAAATGCGCCCCCAGGAGATGTCGGTGATGTGGAGAAGTCCGTCAATGCCGCCTAAATCGATAAAAATGCCATAATCGGTGATATTTTTGATCGTCCCCTCTACTATTTTGCCCTCTTCGATGTTTTCCAGGGTCGCGCGCTTCTCCTCCTCACGCTGCTTTTCCAGAATGGCCCTTCGTGACAGGACGACATTGTTCCGTTTACGATCGTACTTGATTACATTGAAGAGAAGTTTCTGACCGACAAACTGATCGAGATCCCGGATCGGCCGGATATCCACCTGCGAGCCCGGAAGGAACGCCGGAATGCCGATATCCACCGACAGCCCCCCCTTGACCCGTTCGATGATCGTTCCGGTCATCATTGTATTATTTTCACAGGCATATTTGACTTCGTCCCAGATCTTGAGACGCGCCGCCTTGTCTTTCGATAGTACCAGATTGCCGTCTCCGTCCCGGCGATCCACAAGGACCTCAACGGTATCGCCTACGGCGATATTGATGTTGCCCTCTGCGTCCCGTAACTCCTTGGCGGGGATGTAACCCTCGGTCTTCCAGCCAACATCGACCATGATGGTGTCCGGGTTGATCTGGACAACCTTTCCCTCGACGACTTCACCTAACTGCAAGGTTTGAAGGGATTGTTCATACAACTCTCTGAATCCCATATCTTCTTCCCTGCCCGACGCCGCCTTTGCCTCTTCTGCCTTGCTTATGGGCGTTTCACTTTGCACCTCTTGAGTTTGGGATGTTTCATTGACATCACTACCGTTTACCATTAACTCTGTACCCCCTAAAATTTTGAATATACCGCCGCTATGTCAAGGTGCACTAACACACTGAATATAAAAGATCAAGAGAATTCACGGGAAGGATGACGATTAATGACGGCGAGCACAGCCGCTACTACCTCGTCAATGGACAGCGGGGTCGTATCGATATGTACGGAGTCCTCATGAGGCCTGAGCGGGGCCACGATCCTGGTCCGGTCCTGGCGGTCCCGGCGCCGCAATCCTTCAGCCACGAGCGCATACTCGGATTTCCCGTCCTGGGCGGCCAATTCCTCATGGCGCCTTTTTATCCGTTCGTTTTCGTCCGCATCGAGAAAGATCTTTACCTCTGCGGCGGGGAAGACCACCGTCGCCATGTCCCGTCCCTCGGCGACAATCCCACCGTCCCGGCCCGCCTCCCGCTGGACGGGAAGAAGCTTCGCCCGGACAACGGGCAGCGCCGATATCCTTGACGCCTGGAGGCTCACTTCCTCGGTGCGCAGGTGAGCCGTCACATCTTCACCGTTTATCCTCACCAACATTCCCGAGGGTGACTTTTCGCAGTATATCTCCGCCGCCGCTAAAATATTTTTGAAGTTATCCTGATCGTCCTCTCTGATACCGGCCCGGATCAACATATAGGCCACGGCCCGGTAGAGAGCCCCGGTATCGAGATAGTGGTAGCCCAATTGCTGGGCAACCAGTTTACTTACCGTGCTCTTTCCCGAACCGGCCGGTCCGTCGATAACGATTACCATTTCGCTGTGTTTCATGAATGATTCACCACCTGAGAGCTTTGCATAATCGTGTAAAAATGGTTCGCAAACAGCGAATCAAATATTTTTCGCCGTTCCGAGGCTGGACTTAACATCTGGTAATTAATCACAAGTATATGCATACTGACCGGAATCGAAAAAGATTCTTTAAGCGGCGGCAAAGGCATTTTTCAAAGGTCTCCGCCTCATAAGCCGTTCTTTCTCTATCTCGGGCTTTCTCTTCCTTCCATCCGCCGCGGCGTCCTCATATCACAGGCCGCTTATCATCTCAATGGCACAAGAAGATAAAAAAATGAAGGCTATCTTGATAATCTCCCGCAAATGTGTAAAATAAGCTGCATGAATATCCTAAGACCGCCCATAAATATGAATATGGCTTCTGCTCCTGCGGGGAGTTACCGTTCCTTCGCGGTGAAGCGGCAACCGTTCCGGAGCGGCATCGCTTTGCTGATGACGGCGATCTTAATGCTGGCCTCCGTCACGGCGGCCCAGGGGGCCTTCACTCTGAGCGATGAAAAAAAACTGGGCAAGGAATTCTACGACAACCTCGAAAAGCACCAGGCCATTCTTCATGACCAGCGGGCCGCCACCTATCTGTCAACCGTCGGCAACAAGGTCTTGGCGAACAGCGAAAAACTTCCCTACGATTATCGCTTTTCCATCATCAAGAGTTCGGCGGTCAACGCCTTCGCCACCCCGGGCGGTTATATATATGTCAACCACGGCCTTTTGACTCTTGTCGAATCGGAAAGCGAACTGGCCAGCGTTCTGGCCCATGAAATCGCCCACATCAATGCCCGGCACATAGCGGACAGCATCGAAAAATCGAAAAAGTTGAATATTGCGACCCTGGCGGCCATCCTAGCCGGCGCCTTCCTTGGCGTCGGCAGCGACCTGGGCGCCGCGGCCGTAGCATTCCCCATGGCCGCCATGCAGACAATGAACCTGAAATACAGCCGCGAACATGAAGAAGAGGCCGACCGGCTCGGGCTCAGCTATCTCGTGTCGGCCGGCTACGACGGAAAATCGGCTCTTGATTTCTTAAAGATCCTGAGACGTTACGAGTTCTACTCCAATTCCATTCCGTCGTACTTTCTCACCCACCCCGGTACGGAAGATCGAATCCGTTATCTCGACGCCATGTTACAGACTACTTACACCTGGCGTGGCAAAGAGTCGATAGTCGGAAACCTGAAAAAAATTCAGGCCCTGCTGGTCCTCCAAAACAAGGATTATCAAAAGAATCTCAAACATTTCCAAGACAATCTCCGGAAGAACCCCCGCAATGCGGATGACCTTTTCGGCCTCGCGGTGACCCAGGAGAGGCTCGGTCTCACCGCCGAGTCCATCCGGACCTTTCATGAGGCACATTCCCTCGCCCCGTCCGATCCCGACATCCTCAGAGAAATGGGGATCGCCTATTTCAAGGCGGGGAGTTCTAAAGAGGCGGCTCCCTATCTCCAAGAGGCGATCCGGTGCGATCCGGACAACGTTTTAGCCCTGCTTTACCTGGCCCGGGCATACGAAGCGCAGGGCAGGAAATCAGAGGCCATCGCCATCTTCAAGGAAATCGAGCAAAAGACCGTGGACGACGAGGAAGTATTTTACACGATGGCGATGATCTACGGGCAGAACAACCACCTCTATGAATCACACTACTACTTCGGCCGGTACTTCAAGAAAAAGAATCGCCGGGAAAGCGCCTTGTATCACTTCCAGGCCGCCTTGAAACACTTACCGGCCGGCGGTTCGGAAGCCTACGAGATCCAGAAGGAAATTCAGGACCTCAAGAGTCCCGGCGGAAAAAAAACGGAAACAGCGCCGGCCAACTCCTATTGACCGCCGTGGTTTCTTTGCAGGAGGTGCTGAGGCCGCAACAGATCGGCAACCGTCTTGACGGGATTGAACGTGGCGATAGGAACCTCGACAAAAATGGTGTTCCAGTCCGCCATGGAACCGTTCCATAGTCCGGGCAGTTCCAGGGCCTGCAAATCCCTCCCCTTTTCCGATTTCTTGGCGATGGAAATGGTCCTCGGATCGACGAAACGCCTCAGGTCGTATTTTTCTCCCCGATAATCCCGAACCCCGCAGACCAGATCAACGGGATTGAAATGGGAAGCGGCCCGCCAGATCGCCTGTTGGGATTCCGAATGGGGATCGACCTGAATCTCCTCCACGATTTGCAGCGATTGGCCGCCATCGGCATCACGGACCCAGAAGGGGCCTCCCCCCGGTTCGCCTTCGTTGCGAACCACACCGCACACCCGGATAGGCCGGGCCAGTTTACGAAACTGGACGGCCTTCTTTTTTTCCGGCGACCAGCGATGATGATCATCGGGAAATGTGATATGGAGCTTCTCCCGGCAAAACCGATCCGCCGCCGCAATGGTTTCCCCATCGACATGCTCCGCCCGCAGACATTGAAGATACCGGAAGCTCTCTTCCTGGCGTTCCAAAAGCAATCCCGCCAGAATTTTCTTGTAGCGCACCGTCAACTCCTTGAGGTGATCCGGAGCTACATTGTCGATATTCTTGAGGAAGATTATGTCGCCGTCGAGCTCGTTCATATTCTTGAGCAGGGCGCCGTGCCCCCCTGGCCGGAGATATAGAAGTCCGTCCTCCGTCCGAAAAACCCGGTTGTCCATATCCACGGCGATGGTGTTGGTCTCCGTCTCCTGGCAGGAAACGGCGACATCATAAGAGAGGCTGAAGATCCCTTCATAGCGCGGGCAGATCTCCCGGAGAAAATCCGTCACGGCCAAGTGGTGTTCAGGCGACACGGTGATATGGATTCTGCTGATCCGCCGGTTGTCAGTGGCGTAAAGCGCGGACTCCACCAGATGCTCTTCCAGGGCCGTCCGGCTGCCGTCCGGATATTGGTGAAATTTGAGGAGGGCCTTGGGCAGATGGCCATAGCCTAACCCCCGGGAGGTAAGGATATAGGACAGGAGCAATTCATAACGCCTCTCTCTCAGGCAGGTATCGGGATTTTCTCCCCGCCGGGCCATAATCCGGCGCAGGTCCTCGTAAAAGGGATAGCGGGGAAGATTCGCGACGAAAGCCACCGCCGCCGGATCGCCCTCCCGCCACGGATCTTCCATCCCCTGAAACCAGTCCTTGAACATGCGGCTGGCGGCACCGGAGGCAGGCACGAATTTCTGGCAGCGGCCGGCGGCCGCGGCCAGTTCGCAACGGGACATCAGCCTTTCCCCTGTCTCCGGAGAAATGACCTCGATGCCGTCGCCGGTCCGGCAGGGCCTATGCAGCTCGATATGGGAAACACCCCGCTCGAAAAGGGCGATCTGTTCCTCCACCTGGGCCACGGAGAGGCCCTCGCCGTGAATCTGCTCGATGTCGGCAGGGGATAATTTCACTTCCTCTTACTCCCTTTTTTGTTCTTCCACTTTCCGTCGGCATCCTTACATCTTTGTCGCCGCTCCCGGAGGAGCCGTGATATGTCCTTCTGCCTTCTGGTTACGGTTTGTTTAGCCATAAGCTGCATCCAACGACCAAGCGGCGGCAAAACGCTCTTTTTATACTTACGTTCACTACACTGGTTCGTTAAATGATTTCCACCATGGGCAGGATGAATCCCTTCACCCCCGCACGGGGGTGGGAATTCTTCAATTCCCGGATAACCTCGCATACCCGGGTGGCTTCCTCATCATCCGCGGCGATGTACAGGGCATTGTTTTCTCCCGGCCAGCAGTGGGTCCCCAGCTTCGGTTCGGTATCCGTCCCCTCGCCAGAGACGTCTTTCATCTTGGTGTATCCCTTTATCCCCGTGCTTTTCAGTTTCGCCACCACGTCGTAATCCGCCGCTCGGGAATAGACGACGAAAATCATCTTCATGGCTGCCTCCTCCGCCAGGATTTGAGTTTTTCATGCCAGTCTTCAAAGAGATCATAGGCCGCCGGCACGACGATCAAGGTCAGAAAAAGCGAGGTGATAAGCCCGCCGATTACCGCTACTCCCATAGGGGAACGGGTTTCTGCCCCCTCTCCCAATCCCGCGGCCACCGGCAGCATACCAAAAACCATGGCAAATGTCGTCATGAGAATGGGCCGCAGCCGTACCGGACCCGCCTCCAGAATCGCCTCCCGGCGCGGCATCCCCCGTTCCCGGAGCGTATTGGTGTAATCCACCAGGAGGATGGCGTTCTTCTTCACCAGTCCCATAAGGAGAATCAACCCGATCATGCTGAAGATGCTGATGGTTTTACCCGACAGGACCAGCGCGCCGAAGGCCCCGATAAAAGACAGGGGCATGGAGAGCAACACAATCACCGGTTGCACGAAGCTCTCGAATTGTGCCGCCAGGACCATATAGGCCATGACTATGCCCAGCAGCAGGGCAAAGAGCAGAAAACCAAACGATTCCTTCATGGTATCGGCGGCTCCCTTGTACTTCGCCGTATAATCCAGGGGAAGGATTTTTCCGGCTATGCCGTCGAGTTCATCCATGGCCTGGCCCAGGGGCTTCTTTTCCAGGCCGGCGTACATGATCATGGCCCGCTGGCGATCGACGCGATAGATCGTGCTTGGCGCTCCGCCCTCTTGGATTTTCACCACATTGGCCAGTTCGACAAGGCGGCCGTCCTTGGCCCGTACATAGATCTGCCCGATGTCGCCGGGGCTCATCCTGTCCTGGGGATTCAGGCGTACCCGGACATCGTAACGGCGTCCCTTCGCCTCATCCTTGTACTTGGTGATGTCCACCTCGCCGCTGATCAGGACGTTTATGGCCTCGGCGACACCGGCCACGCTTACGCCCAGATCCGCCGCCTTTTCCCGGTCTATGATCACCCGCAATTCCGGTTTTCCAGCTTCCAGAGAGGTGTCCACATCGACGATGCCGGGGAGTTTGACGAACTGGTCAACGATCTGTTTCATATACTCCGTGAGATAACTCAGATCCGAACCACGGACTACATACTGGATGGGGACATTGCGGATGCCGCCGCCGATGAGGGAGATGTCCTCCGCCGTCCCCTTGATGCCGGGGATCTGGTTGATCTTCCGCCGCAACTCCGCCTTTACCTCTTCCTGACTCCGTTTACGTTCATCTTTTCTCTTCATCCCCACGATCATCAGGCCCTTGTTGGCCTGGCCGGCGCCGCCGGGACCCAGACCCTGGGCGTACATGACGCGAATTATCTCCGGGGTGTTGCGGACGATCTCCTCGGCCTCGCGGAAGAGTTTGTCCGTCTGAACGACGGAATAATCGATGGGTGCCTCGAGGCGGACGAGAAAATTGCTCTGGTCCTCCGGAGGCACGAATTCCTTGCCCATGAATTTCGTCATGTACATAGAAAGGATGAAGATTACCAGTGCCCCCGCGAGGACGCTTTTGCGGTAGCGCAGGCCCAGGACGAGCAAATCGCGGTACCGGTCCTCGGTTATTTTGTAATAGGCCTCCAGACGGTCCCCGGCCTTCCGTAATCTACCACCGACAATACCGGCAATTTTGCCGCCCGTGGGACCTGGTTTCTCTCCCGCGGGACCTCGTCTTTTGAGATAATAAGCCGCCAGCATGGGCGTCAGGGTGAAGGATACGAGCAGGGATACCATGACGGCAAAAACAACGGTGAGGGCAAAGGACATGAAGAATCTGCCGATAATGCCCTTCATGAATGCCACGGGGAGGAAGATCGCCACAATGGCCAAAGTAGTTGCCATGACGGCCAGACCGATCTCGGCGGTGGCGAAGCCCGCCGCTTCCCGGGGGTCCATCCCTTCCTCGACGTTGCGATAGATATTTTCGATGACGATTATGGCGTCGTCGATGAGGATGCCCACCGAGAGGGACAGGGCGAGCATGGTCATGTTGTTGAAGGTGAAGTCGAAGGCCCGGATCAGGGTAAAAGTGGCGATTACGGAAATGGGGAGGGCCACGGCGCTGATGAGGGTGGTGCGGATGTTCCGGAGGAACAGGAAGACGGCTATGACCGCCAGGATGCCGCCGATGATGAGATGGTTTTGCACCTCCTTGATGGACCGGTTGATGAATGTGGACTGATCGAAGGCGGCGTGAATGACCATCCCGGGAGGAAGGGTCTTGCGGATCCGCTCAATCTCCCTCTTGACGCGGTTGATCACCTCGACGGTATTGGTTCCGGACTGTTTCTGGATCCCGATGGCGACGGCGGGATCTCCGTTAAAACGAACTATGGAGCGCCTTTCCTCCATGCCGTCGTCGGCCCGGCCGATGTCGCTGATCCGCACCGGCGCCCCGCGATACCATGAGACAATCAGGTCGTTGAACTCACGAATGCTGGGGAATTCCCCCTTGACCTTGACGCTGTATTCCTTTGTCGCCGCCTCGATGCGCCCTCCGGGCAACTCGATGTTTTCCCGCACCAGGGCATTCATGACGTCGTTGGGGGCCGTCTGAAAGGCCCGGAGCTTATCGGCGTCGAGCCAGACGCGCACCTGACGCAACTGAAGGCCGATGAACCGCAGGGCCCCTACCCCGTTGATCCGCTGGAGCTGGTCCTTCAGGACTTCGTCGGCATAGGTGGAAAGATCCCGGATCGTTTTTTGCCCGGTCAGAGTTATATAATAAACAGGGTTGGCGTCGGGATCCACCTTCTGGATGATGGGTTCCAGAATGTCCGTGGGGAGCTTGGAACGGATGAGGGATACCTTCTCCCGAACATCCTGAACGGCCATATCGATATCCCGCTCCAGAACGAACTCGATGGTGACGGTGGATACACCCTCGGCGCTGGTGGAGGTGATGGTCTTCACGCCGTTGATGGTATTGACGGACTCCTCGATCTTGTCCGTCACGTCGATATCCATGATCTCCGGCGAGGCCCCCTTCAAGCGGGTCGTGATATTGACGATGGGAAATTCGATCTTAGGAAACAGATCTACGCCGATTTCCGGATAGCTCACCAGCCCCAGGATGACCAGGGCCATGATGAACATGGTAGCGAAGACCGGCCTTTTGATCGAGGTATCAGCGAGCCACATTAACCTTTACCCCCGGGGACAGGTTGTTCTGGCCGACGATAACGAGCTGCTCACCACCCCGCAAGCCTTCCACAACTTCCATATACTCGCCGTACTTCTGTCCGGTTTTCAACGGTTTCTCCAGGGCCGCGCCGTTTTCAACGATAAATGCCTTTACATTCGTCCCTTCATACAAAAGAGAGGTGATGGGGACGATAACCACATCCTGTGCCGGCCCCGTGAAGACGGTGACCCGGGCGAAAAGCCCTGGCTTGAGAAGCTGCCCTTCATTGGGGACAATGGCCTCGACCTGCAGGGTCCGGGTCTTTTCCTCCAGGTGGGGGTAGATATTCTTCAGGATGCCGCGAAATTCTTGCCCCGGAAACGAATCCACGGTGAATCGGACATCCTGGCCGGTCTTGATCCTTCCCACTTCGCGCTCGATAATGGAAAAGTTGATCTTCAGGGGATCGGTCTGGATCAGATAAACCAGCGGCGCACCGTTGCGAACGTAATCTCCGGCGGTGGCTCGTTTTTCTTTTACTGATCCCCCCATGGGGGCATAGATCTTTGTCTTGGCCAGTTTCTCCTTCGCCAGAGCCAACGCTGCCTGAGCCCTTTCCACATCCCCTTCCGCCACGGCGAGGCGGGCGGTGACGTCGTCATACTGCTGGCGGGTAACCAACTGTTCCTTGTAAAGGGCGTCCTTGCGCTCGAATTCGAGTTTGGCGTTGGCCAGGGAAGCCTGGGTCTGACGCAGGACCGCTTCGGCCCTTTTTACCTCCAGGCGGTAATCCGTTTCATTGACTTCCGCGATCATGGCCCCCCGCATCACCTGGGAACCTTCCGTAACGGTGATGCGCCTGAGGATTCCATCCAGCTCCGAACTGACTATCACCTCCTCGTTGGCCTTAAGGGTACCGATAGCCTCGACAAAGGGACGCAGTGCCCGTTTTTCAACGGTAACGGCTCGGACGTTGAAAATCCGCTCTCTGACGGTTTTATCCTCCTTTTTCCCGCAGCCTCCGAATATTGTTAGGAGGCTGGCGACCATCAAGATCGACAGCCCATACTTTCGCCATGGACTTACGACCATTGGCAGCTCCTTTCCTTTTAAATTCTCATGCCCGTTCCGGGCACTACTAAAGGCGAAAAAAATTTGATTCGCTGCTTGCGAACCATTTTTACGCAGTCACGCAAAACTTTCAAATCAAGGAACGGTTGTGCCGGAAATGCGCTTTCGGGCGTCGATCTCCGCCAGCAGGACCCCCGTAACCCTCTTCATCCGCAATTGAAACACCTGATGGGAATAAACGGCGTTGGCCAGTTGGCGCTCCGTGGCCACAAGAAGGGTGTTGGCATCCATGACGTCGATGCTGTTGGCCAGCCCCATCTCGAACTGCCGCGTCACCGCCTGATAATTCTCCCGGGCAAAAAGCAACTGGTCTTGCAGAGACTTGATGATCCCCCGCTGATTCTTCAGCTCCAGGTAGGTTGTTTCCACTTCGATACGGATGGTTTTCTTCAGATCCGCCAGTTTCAGCTCCACCTGGCGATCCCTGATGACGGCCTCCCGGACTTCGGCCCGACGGAGACCGCCCTCGAAAAACGGGTAATTGAGCGCCGCCTGTCCATAGACGCTTTCACGGTTCATGGTACCTGGTACGGGATCCTGATCCATGCGACCGTAAACGCCCGAAATGGAAAGGGTAGGCCAATACCCACCCCTGGCGACCCGGATCTGATCCTTGGCCATCTGCTTTTCGATTTCCACGCTCTTCATCTCCGCCCGCCGGGCCCAGCCGATGGCGACATATTCATCCAGATACGGCAGCGGTTCATCAATAAGGAGCTTTTCCTTGAGGCGAAAATCCTCGGGAATCCCCACTATCCTGGCCAGGATGGCCCGGGACAGATCCAGGCTGTTTCTGGCCTTTATCTGATCTGACAACGCCCCGGAAAGCTCGCCGTCCGCCCGCAGGAGCACCGTTTTGGTAACCTCGCCAATCTTGAGGCGCTTCTCCGCCGCCCGGCGGTATGTGGTCAATCTCTCCACAGTGGCATCGGCGATCTCCAGGACCTTTTGTGCCCGCAGCATCTCGAAGTAGGCCGCCGAAACGGTCATGAGGTATTCCTCCTTCTGGGCATCTACCTCCTTGATCTGCCGATTGACGTTCTCCCCCGCAATGGAATAGTCAGTGATTTCACGGCCATTTATGGTAAGGGCATGATCAAGGCGGACGCCCCAAGCGGCGGCGTTGTTCGGTTGGATGACCGTACCGGGAATAGAGATGGTGGGCGTTATGACGTTGGCAGGCGCGTATTTGTTCTCGGTATAATCGGTGTACGATCCATAAGCGGTGAGTCTGGGAATCAGGGCGGCCCGTTTCTTGTCCTTCCCGGCTTGAGCCAAACCGATGTTTTCTACCGCGATCTTGATCTTTTCGGATCTTTCCAGGGCGATCCGGCAAAGATCCTCCCAGTCATACTCCGCGGCCACGGCGGCGCCGCAGCAATTTAAGATCATTACCAAGCTCGCTGCGATCAGCAATAACTCGCGGAAGGCACCTTTCACTCGCTAAACCTCTTTTTCATAATCCTTGGATAATGCGCATCTTGATTTTTATAAATTGCCGTCAGACATGCCTGAGATAAAAATGGGTGTCAAGATTATTTCCAAAAAAAGGGCAGGTTCCTAAGAACCTGCCCTTTGAAAATCAATTTTAGAGATAATTTATTTGATAACCGGCGGTGGGGTCCAGAAGACCTTCTTGCCGTAAACCGTGTTGCAGGTGACGGCACCCGCCATATACACGCCATACCAGCCGGAGAAGACGAGGAGGTAGCCGATGATCGGTTTCCAGGTCTTGGGATCGCCGTACCAACCCGTATCCATGCCGACGATCATCCAGAGGACGATGTCAATGGCGACGACGAGGAAAAACAAACCGCTTTTTGCATAAGCAGGGGTCACGACGGTGAGGAAGGCGGCCCCGGCCATCCACATCCAGCCTTCGATATAGACCATCTTGCCGACCATGCCGCCCACGGCCTTGCCGATCCCGGCTTTGGCCGCGGAAAGCTGTTCAGGGGTCAGCATCTTGACATCCGCTACCCCCGCCGCTGCAACGGCGGCATCCATGGCCTCTTTGGCGGCCTTGGGAACAAAGATGAAACTGATTGAATACCACTTGGCAAATACGCTGATTGCCGCAGCAAGCATGAAGAATGCAGAGAAGAACAGGAAGACGTTACCACCGGTGATGTTATGATCCTTCAACTCCATCACCGCCGTGGTGTACTGAACGAGACAACCGCCGATGAGCCATGCGGACAGCAGGGGAAATCCCGAAAGGTCCACCTTGCCCATAAATACTGCACCGAAACCGAAACATGCAACTGCGAGGGCTCCCAGTCCCGCGGGACCCGGGGTTGCAAAACTGTGTTCATGCGCCATAAATCAATCCTCCTTTTTTGTTTTAAATAAATTTTTGTTCTGAAATGTCAAAAAACGTTTGAGCGATTCCGCCTTTGGCACTTCTTTTCTTTTGATCCCCCCTTTCGTTGTTTTTGATGGAACCGTTAATAATGTTTATTAAATTAATTAGTTATGAACTGGACCGGAAGATCTCTAATCTTTTCCCGGTCTGTTTAAGGATTGGACATTTTAACTTGATTGAAAAAAAATCCGCCGCGATGCTAACAGAAGAGAAATCTCCTTGTCAAGGGAAAAAACGCTACCATATTTTCCCATACTTGGCGACAATGAGAAAAAGACCGATCAGCCAGATGATGGTCACCAGCAGGACGAGATTGCCCCGGTTGAAGGTGCGCCTCTTGGCAATATCATCAATCGTTTTCTGCAGTTCCTGTTCCTTCTTTCTCGCCGCTTTGCGTTTCTGGGACATATTCCCTCCTTGATCATTTATTCGATGAATATCACGCTGTCCGCCTAAAGGACGTACAGATGGATAGTACATGTAATCACTTACCAGACTGATAGGGATCCCATTCGTAGCCCCATACCTCGCCGTGATAGGGCAGTTTGTAGCCGCGGCGCTCATCGTAGGATGGATACCTCCTGGTTCCACCCTCCCGGGGCAGCATGGAAACGGGAAATTTCGGTGCCAGCAGGCCGTGTTTCGGGCCTCTCTTTCCAGCCATTCCCGGTCGTCGGGATGGGCGATGGAGATGAGGGCCGCCGCCCGTTCGTAGCCGTTGAGACCGCGGAGATTTACAATTCCGTATTCGGTGCAGATATACTGGCTGAACTGGGCCGGGACATCCACTGAAGATCCCTCCGGGAGGAAGGGTACGATCCGGGAGGTCCCGTGCTTGCTGCGAGACGTCATGGCCGCGACACCACGCCCACCGCGGCTCTGGCCGCAGAAGACAATGAAGTTGAAATACCCCCCGGTGCTCGAGATCGGTCTTTTCTCATAGAATCCGGAACACTGCTGGCCGAGAAGATCGACGGCGATGCAATTGTTTATGGCAATCATGTTGTCCAGGCGGGTCAGGTTGTAGAGATTGTTGGTGTAGTTGATGTCGTAAACCGCCATGTGCGGGTTCCGGTGGATCGTATTGTAGTACCACGCTACTTCCACCGGAAAGGCAAAGGTATAGACGCTCTTGCCCCGGTCCGCGGGCAGGGTTTTGTACCTGTTGGTTACCTGACCCGATTCGATGAGCTTGATAAGCCCGGCATTTAGCATCTCCGTATGGATCCCCAGGTCCTTGAACCCCGCATCCGCCATGGCGCCTACACATGCCGAAGGCAGGGTTCCAATGCCAAGCTGGATGACGTCCCGGTCCCGCATGATCGTCATGATATGATCGGCAATCGCCTGCTCTTCCGGGTTGGCCCGAATGGACTTCTCGTTGATCTGCGGCCATTTGTATTTCTCGACGTCCACCTCTACCCAGTAGTCGATATCGTCGATGTGAAAGGTGTTCATCCGTCCCCCTTCGGCCCATGGATAGTCGGAACGGATTTCCATGACGCATTTCCGGGCGCACTGGGCGAAAATGGCGGCATTGTTGGTTCCATAGGAAAAGTTCACGAAGCCGTGTTCGTCGAACGAGGTGGCTGCATTCCACCACCAGTCTAGGCCGCGCTTTTCTCTCTCGGCATGGACGAAGCGGTAATGTGTGTTCCAGACCCCCATCGCCCAACCCCATTGGGCCCAACTGGTGACGTTGTTTTCGTCTCTGGCCTTGCGGTTCCAGGGAAAGAAGAAATACTCATGAAAGGCATGGTATTCCTGACGGGGATCGACCTGTTGGAATTCCGGATGGGGGAAGAACATCGCATAGTTCCATAGTTCGATGTCCCGGAGGTTCGGCCCGATGCGCCGGGCCAGTTCCTTCATGCATACCGTGGAGTCTCCACCAACGGAACCGGGCTGGATCCAGTCGCCGGATTTTACCATATCGAGAATCTGTCCGGGGGTGCGCTTTTTATCCCTTATTTTTTGCTGGATCGGTGTGGTCATAAAAAACTTCCTCTAATTTGAAATGCTCAATAAATATGGATATTACTCGTCTTTTATTCTGGACAACTCTGAATTTGCTTAATCTTTCCCCCAGTGGTTGTCAAGAAATTTTCCCGGACGAAGCGCCTTGGGGATTGCACGGACTACTGTTTTGGGCTATGTTCAAGTTAATAGACAAGGAGGAAGCGCTTGGATTTCATCATCACCACCCCTAAAGAAGCCGCCACGGTCATCATCATGCGACCGGCCCGCCAGGCGGACAACGGACCCTTTGAAGTCCTGATGGTTCACCGCCATCCGGACAGCTCGTTTGTTCCTGAGTGTTATGTATTCCCGGGGGGGTGTATCGATATGGAGGACTGTGGGCCGGAGATGATCCCCTATTGTCTGGGCCGGGACCGGGAAACGGCCATGGGCATTCTTGGCGACATGCCGACGGAGGAAATGGCTCTTGGGGCATGGATCGCCGGCATCCGGGAAACGTTCGAAGAGACGGGGATTCTGCTGGCCCATACCCCGTTGGCCAAAGAAGACCTTGATCGGCACCGCCGCCGGCTGCTGGCGGGGGAAACGACTTTTTTCCAATTGGTTCGTGATGAGCGGTGGCTTTTGGCCGGGGACCATCTGGAGTATTTCGCTCACTGGATAACCCCGGAATTTCTGCCGTTGCGTTACGATGTCCGTTTTTTTATCGCCCGGGCCCCGGAGGAACAGGTCGCCTGTCCCGATGGGATTGAACTCACCGGGCATGTCTGGACAACACCCCGTCATGCCCTGGCGGAATATGCCGCCCACCGCTTCCCCATGGTCCTCCCAACCATCATGACCCTACGCGAACTGGCGGATCATGAAAGCATCCCCGGCGTTTTCGCGGCCGCGCGCAGGAAGAATGTCCCCGCCATCCTGACGAAAGTGGAAACCAGGGATGATTGCCTGGTGGAAATCATGCCCGACGGGACGGTCTTCAGTCCCGTTAAATAAGGGCAAAAAGCTGCCCGGCAGATAAGGAGAGTTTTACGAGATCATGCCCGGAAGCAAACTGACCGCAAAAAAACTTTTAGCTATCAATATCAAGGGTTTCCTTCACGACGAAGAAGCCGTCCGTCTCTACGATCTCGCCCGGGTGGCAAGCCGACTTGGTCCCTGCCTGGAGATCGGGAGCTACTGCGGCAAATCCGCTGCCTTTATCGGTCTGGCCTGTCGTCAAAACCATGCCGTGCTGTTTTCCATCGATCATCACCGTGGCTCGGAGGAGCAGCAGCCAGGCGAGGCCTATTTCGATCCGGAACTGGTCGATCCCCGAACGGGAGGAGTGGACACCTTCCCGATCTTTCGGCGGCTTATCGATACACTGGAACTTGCCGACACCGTCGTTCCCATCGTCGCCCCATCCACCGTCGCCGCCCGTGCCTGGAGCACTCCTTTGAGTCTCGTCTTCATCGACGGCAGCCATACCTTCGCCTCCGCGTACGCCGACTACTCCTCCTGGTCATCTCATCTTGTAACGGGCGGGGTCCTGGCGATCCACGACATCTTCGACCATGCCGGCAGCGGCGGTCAGGCGCCGCATAGCGTCTATCGCCTGGCCCTAACTTCGGGACTTTTCACCGAACTGCCCATGACCCGTACCCTGGGAGTCCTCCAGCGGACCAGCGTCACGGCCATCCCGCCGGCCGCGCAAAGAGTTTGGGAGGACCTGAATAGGTGATTCCCCCGGCTTCTTGCCCGGGGCGCACAAGGAAATGACCGGCGGTGGTCCGGTGATTGATGGTCTTTCCTGGTTCCTTTCGGGGCTTCCGGGCCTTCTCAGCCCGGTAAGACGTCGATCCGATTGTTGTGCGTCCAGTACCAGGGGCATTTTTTTCCGCTTCGCTCGTCCTTGAGAAACCCTTTGGCGATGAAATCGTCTATCGTCCGCCGCGCCAGGGAATCGTCACTCTCCGTTTCCGCGATCAAAAGGCGGCAGAGTTGCTCCCGGGAAACCGCTTCCCCTCCCCCGTCCCCTGCCCGGCCAAGCCTTTCGATCAAATCCTCGGAAAGAAGACGATAAACGAACTGGGTGCGAAAATATCCGGCGACGAGGAGATCCTCTTCCGGCGTATTGGCGCTCGTCTGATAATTCCGGACCTGTCTCCGCCAGCCGGCCATGATCTCCCCTTCGAATCTATCCACGAAGGCATTTATGTCTTCCGGCTCCAAACGGGAAGTTCTGGTGATGGCCCGGTTGGCGTCATACTTTGTCCAATCATCGGTGAGTATCTCCAGATCGTACTTGGCTACCTCTTCCCGTACCGTTGTCCCCGGGAAGGGCGCCAGGATATGATAGCCGTAAAGAGATCCTAAAGAAGAGGCAAATTTTTCGGTGTCTTCGAGAGTTTGGGGCGACTCACCGGGCAGGCCGACCACAAAGGAGGTATGGGCGAGGATGCCGACTTCGTTGCAAAGACTCACCGCCCGGCGAACCTGATCGAGGGTGATCCGTTTCTTGATCCGCGCCAGCATCTCCGGGTTTCCCGATTCGACTCCAAAGCTGATACTGTCACACCCCGTTCTTTTCATGATCTCCAGCGTCTCCCGGTCCACGGTATTGACCCGGGCAAAGGCGCTCCATGTAAAGCGCAACCCCCGCCTTTGAATCTCTTCGCATACCTCCCGCACCTTTTTCCGGTCTGACACGAAGAGGTCGTCGGCAATATTGACACGATCGATTCCATAGGACAGGATCATGGCGATTTCATCCACGACCAGGGACGCGGACCGCCGGCGCAGCTTTTTACCCACCATCCGCCGGCCCTGGCAGAAGATGCACTCATAGGGGCACCCACGTCCGGTAATGATGCTGATGGGGTATCCCAAGGCCCGATAGCGGGAAAGGGGCAGCAGGTGACGGGCAGGCAGGGGCAGGGAATCCAGATCGGTAATGTATTCGCGTGGTTCGTTCACCATCACCGTACCGTTGTTCCGGTAGGCGATCCCCCTGATCCGGGGCAGCGCCGCTAAGTCAAAGCCGGCATTCACCAGGACGCCGATCGTCTCCTCTCCCTCTCCCATGACAATCAGATCTATTTCGGGATATGCATGCAGGGTAGCCGCCGCCGTGAAAGAGACATGGGGGCCCCCCATGACCGTCACCAGATCGGGACGGTATCTTTTGGCTTCCGACAAGATCTCGGCGGCCGCAGGAAAATTAAGGGTTACGGATGTCGCTCCGATAACGTCCGGCTGAAAGGCATCCATCTCCTCGTGGAGTTTTTCCCGGGTATAGCGCCGGACGATGTAGTCGAAGATCCGCACCTCCGCCCCGGCGGCCAAAAAGGCGGCCGCCACATAACCAACACCCAGGGGCGGCGCCGGCGCTTCGGCCAGCGGATAGGGCGGGGCGATAATCACTACTCTCATGCTTGTTTTCCTTTTTCTTACGGCTCAATCCTCGGGGCCGGGTCGCATCAGGGATCGGAGCCAACCTCCCCAGGTATTCCCTTGGAGCAGGTGCCGGTCGATGACGTCGAATTCCGCGGCCAGACACTCCGGCCGGGCAAACCAATCCGCCCGGGTTTTTATCGGTCGCTCCCGTTCGAGTTCCTTCAGGACCATGGCGGGATTGCCCCCGGCGATTACATTTGCCGGGATGTCTTTCCGGACCACCGATCCGGCGCCGATGATGCTGTTTTCCCCGATCATTACGCCCTTGCAGATTATGGCGCCGTCGCCTATCCACACGTTGGCGGCAATATGCACCGCCGCGGATTGGCCGACGGAAAGGCTGCGGTCATAGATGCCGTGCCAGTCGGAATCGGTGACGAAGGCCCCCTGGGCCAGCATGCAACTGTCCCCGATGGTGATTTCCCGAGCGGCGCTGATTCGCACCCCCGGACAGATCAAACAGCAATCGCCGATGGTAATTTCCCCCTGTCCGGCAAAATTCGACCATACGGTGAGCCGGACCCTTTTGTCCGGGGCGGCGATGATATGGGCGTGATCGCCCAGCCGCACCGGCCCGCCGAATACTTCTACATACCATGGCTTCATAAAGAGCGGCTCGTTACCCAGATGATCGAACTGGGGACGGAGAAAGCGTTCGGTGTACCACCGCTGAAACAGCAGGTGGAGGCGCTTCAGTCGGTAAGGCCTCGAATCTCTTCTCATTTGTAAATATTATCCGCCCTATCCATCCTCCCGATCCGGACCCCGCCAATATCCGCCGCGCCAGGATCGGTGGCTGAAGAGGCGGGCGGCCGGGGTGATGCTTCGCAGGGCATCATAGGCCAGAATTACCGCCGCCGCCGTCCATGTCGTCTTTTCGTCCGGCCAGATCACGCCGTCGGGAAAGGTCACTCCCATCCAGTACGCACCATCCGCGTATTTCTTGTCGGCAAGCCATGAAAAAACCGTTTCCGCACCTTCGAAATCCCCAATCGCCGCCAGCGTCAGCACCAGTTCCGAGGTTTCCGCCATGGTCACCCAGGGTCGCTCGCAAACGCAGCGGACCCCCCATCCGGGCGCGGTGTATTTATCCCAATAGCGTTCAAGGCGTTTCCCGGCGTCCCGTCCCGTCACGGCGCCGCAGAGAATCGGATAATACCAGTCCATGGAAAAACGGGCCTTGATCATGTTGAAATGACTGGGAGGATCACTGATTGCCCGGCAGAGTCCGGCCAGGGCCCGGTCCCAGGAAGTCGTCTCCATGCCGAGCCGCCGGGCGATGCTCATTCCGCACTTCAAACTCATATAAATGGAGCTCGATCCCGTCAGGAGGGCCATTCGATCCGTAGCGCCATGCTCGTTTTTAGCCCAGTAGATCTCTCCCGTCGGCGCCTGCATGTCCACGGCGTAATCAAGTCCCGCCTTCACCGTCGGCCACATCCGGCGGAGGAATCCCGCATCCCCGGTAACCAGATAATGATGCCAGACCCCGACGGCGATGTAGGCGGCAAAGTTCGTTTCCCTGGTCCCGTCTTCCACTGCCCCGTCCCGGATTGCGGAACACCAACTGCCGTCCGGAAGTTGCGTGGCGACCATCCAGGCATACGCCCGCTCCGCCGCTGCTACCTTGCCGGCCACGCTGAGGCCCATGGCGCTCTCCACATGGTCCCAGGGATCCGTCTTCCCACCCACGGACCAGGGGATCTCGCCGCTGTCCCTCTGTACCTTCATAATGAATGCAGCCAGGCCTTCCACATCGACAATCGCCGGTTCCGGACAGGGTTCGGCACCCAGTTTCATAAATCAATTTCCCTTCTTCATGTAATAGACGACGCTCTTGGCGATGAGCGGATCGAGAAGCCTCTCCAGCGTCCGGACGGACATCGGATGGGTCATGATATCCCATTCGAGGAATTTTCGATAGAGTTTCACGACGGGTTGATCGTCGTTTTTGTGGCCCACCAGGCACTTTAGCCACCAGTAGGGGGCGTGGAGTGCATGTTTGAAACGGACGGCGGTGCAACTCGTTCCGGCATCCTCCAGGAGCCGCCTCAATTCCCGTTGTTTGAAGATCCGGATATGTCCTCCCGGCTCTTCATGGTAGGAACGGGATAAAAGCCAGCAGATCCGCTCCGGCAGATAGCGGGGAACGCTGACGACCAACTCCCCTCCCGGCTTGATAATGCGGACTATTTCCGCTGCCGCCTCATGGTCCTCCGGGATATGTTCCAGGACTTCGGAGCAGATCACCACATCGAAAACCGCATCCCGGAAAGGCAGGCGGGTTACATCTCCCTGGAAAACGCCCCATTGTCCCCCCTTTTCCGCCGCCAAATGGGAAAGATAACCTCGGGTCCGGCAGAGATCATCCCAGCGCAAATCCACGGCGCAGACATCCACGCCGATCCGTCGGAAGGCTTCGCAGATATGACGCCCCTGGCCGCAACCGGCATCCAGGACCCGCATGCCCGGCGCCAGCGCCAGCCTATTGAAATCGACGGTGAGCATCGATGACTTCCCGATAAACTTCTGCTGTCCCGCGGGCGGCATGTTCCCAGGTCAGGGAACTCATGACCCGCCGCAGCCCCGCCCGGCCCAGATCCGCCCGCTTTTCGGGGTTGTCAAGCAGGTCTTCGATGGCCGCCCTCAGGGCAAGGCTATCCGCCGGCGGGACGAGGATGCCGGCATCGCCCACTACTTCCGGGAGGGCGCCGCCGGTGGTGCTGATAACGGGGACCCCGCAGGCCATCGCCTCCCCCGCCGGCATTCCGAAGCCCTCGTAAAGAGAAGGAATAACCGTTAGGGTACATTCGGCGTAGTAGCGGGCGAATTCTTCATAGGCGATCCGCCCCGTAAAATGGACGTTCTCGTGGAGCCGCCACTCGTCGAGGAGACGGATGATGGCCCCGTCTTGCTTGGGCGATCCGATAACGGTGAGATGTATGGGGCGCCTTTTACCGATCTCCCGCACTGCCTCCAGAAGATAGCGTAATCCTTTCAATGGAGTATCGGCGCTGTTGGTGGTTAGGAGATGATGGGGACGGCGCTCGACATGGGGAAGGGGATAAAAATAGTCCGTATTGATGCCGTTGGGGACAACCCGGAACTTTTGGGCGGAAACCTGAAAATCCCGGCTGATATCCCGTTTGGAACATTCCGAAACGGTAATGATTCGGGCCAGTCTCCGGGTTACCCGCTTCTGCATGCGGATGAAGGAGTACCAGCGGTGGACCTTGATCTTTTTCAGAAGCCCCCGGGAAGACATCAGTTCCACGTCCCGGTCCACGGTGATGGGATGATGAATCGTCGCCAGGGTGGGGAATCCCAGCCGGGGCAGTCCCAAAAGTCCGTAAGCCAGGCACTGGTTGTCGTGAATGATGTCGTAGTCCCGTCTCCGGGAACGCAGGAAGTTGTAAACCCGCCAGCCGAAGGTGAATGGTTCGGGGAATCCTCCGGCGCACATGGATAAATATTCGATCGAGTTCAGCGGGGATAGGAGTTCGCGAAAACGCCGCACTTCAAAAAGATGATCGGGATTGTACAGATCGAGACCGGGCAGTCGATGCAGCTTGACTCCTTCGGCCAGCACCGGATAGGGGGGGCCGGAGATAACCTCTACCTCATGATCGAGATCCAGCAGGGCCCGGCTCAGATAATTTATGTAAACCCCCTGACCGCCACAGGTGGGATTGCCCCGATAGGTCAGGAGACATATCTTCAGACGGCCATTCCTCTTAGCATTTTCCGCAACCACAATATACGTTCACCTGTCATGGAATGTTCCCCGCCTTTTTTGCCAATAACTCGGAATTTTTGAACATCGCGGCGACTTCCCCGTCGTCCATGCCCGCCCCCCGGGCGATGAGGATGGCCGTTTCCTTTTTTACCAGATCCTGGGGTCCGTGGGTATCTGTATTCATTATCAGCGGCGCCCCATACTGTCTCGCCATCTTGACGACATGACCGTTGGCGAGGCAGTGCCCCCTGCGGGTCGTCACTTCCAGATATATCCCCCGGGATGCCGCCAGGGCGACATCCTCCCCGTTGATCAATCCCGGATGGGCCAGGATGTCGGCCCCGGCCTCCAGGGCGGCGCGATTAGTTCCCGGCATGACCGGCTCAACGATGGTTTCCCCGTGGACGACGACGATTTCCGCCCCCAGCGATCTTGCTTCCAGGGTCAGAGGGGCGATGTCCCGGGGCGGCACATGGGTGAGTTCAATGCCGCAGATTACCGCCATTCCATGGGCATCGCCCAAAGCCCGGGCGACCCGGGCAATGCGGGGAATGATGAAATCTATGTTCGACGCATCACCGTGGTCCGTCAGCGCAATGGCTCGATACCCCGCCACCTTGGCCCGTCGCACCAGTTCCGCCGGAATCAGTTCGCCGTCGCTGAAGATACAATGGGTATGGAGATCGATCATTTCGGATTTCCGTTTACGTTTTGCCGCCCCTTTAACAGATTTATGACCGGCGGTCAATAAAAGGTTGCGTTGCTTTCAAAATTATTTAGATAATTACGCCTCACACAATTGATATTTTATCTTTTCCGTAGTAATTTGTTTCCGAAAGAAAGGAGGTTTTTAACGATGCATACCCTGACGGTGAAAACCACGGCCCCGTTCGAAATGATCGACATTACGGGACGAATAAGCGAAATCCTCCGAAAGGAAAAGATCCGGGACGGGATCTGTCACATCTTCGTCGCCCACACTACGGCGGCGGTGACCATCAATGAAAACGCCGACCCCGACGTCCCGAAGGATATGATCGCCATCCTGGACCGCCTCGTTCCACTGCGGGGCGGTTACCGCCACGGTGAGGGAAACGCGGCGGCTCACGCCAAGGCATCCTTGCTTGGCGCCTCGGAAGCGGTGCTCGTCGAAAACGGACGCCTGGTTCTGGGCACCTGGCAGGGAATTTTTTTCTGCGAGTTCGACGGGCCCCGGACGCGCAAGGTGTATGTAAAGACGATCGCCGACACATGATCGCCCATAGCGAGGACATGACGACGCGGGCCGATAAAAAACGGACCCGCTGGATGGTCTTCAGTGTCGCCTTCGCCGTGTTCATGGTGCGCCTGGACGGTTATGTGGTGAACATTTCCCTGCCCACCCTGGCCCGCTATTTCCAGGTCGGGGCCAACGAAGTATCCTGGGTCGTGCTTTCCTACCTCCTCATCATGACGGGGTCCACGCTGATCTTCGGCAAGCTCGTGGATCGCCTCGGTTTGAAGAAGATCTTTCTCGGCGGGTACGGACTTTTTACCCTGGGATCCCTCCTGTGCGGACTTGCCCCGACGATCCTGCTGCTGAATGCCGCCCGGGCGCTTCAAGGGGCCGGCGGCGCCATGATGGTTACCGCGGGAATGGCGGGGATTCCCCACTATCTGCCTAAAAATATCGTCGGCTGGGCCTTCGGGATCTGCTCCCTGGCCAATTCCCTGGGCATAATGGTCGGCGCCCCGCTCGGCGGCCTCATCACCGGCTTTTTCTCCTGGCGTTGGATCTTTCTCATCAATATCCCCGTGGGGTTTTTGGCCTTGATCATCGCCATGAAGAATTTGCCCCCCGATCGCCGCCGATACCATGTCCCGGCCATCCCTTCTTTCGATGTGACGGGATCGCTTTTGAGTTTTATCGGTCTCTCCGCGCTGGTATTCGCCTTCAGTATGGGTAACGATATGGGCTGGACGGACAGGATCATTGTCATAGCAATGACGGTCGGCATTGTCTCCCTCGTCGCCTTCTTCTTTCATGAGCAAAAGACCCCGGACCCGATCCTGAATCTGACGCTGTTCCGGGACTGGAACCTGACCCTGGCCATCACGATCACCTCGCTCGCCCTGATGCTCCTGGCGGGAGGCAACTTCCTTGTCCCCTTTTATCTGGAGATAGTCAAGGGACTGCGTCCTGAGCATGTGGGGGCCGTAGTGATGATCTACTCGCTCGTTTACATGCCGATCGGACCTTACGCCGGCAAGCTTTCCGACCGTGTGGATCCGCGCCGCCTCTGCACGTTAGCCATGGCGCTGGCCTTTGTCGCCTGCATCCTCTTTGCCTTTACCATCCCCGAACCGGGACTGTGGCCGGCGGTGATTTACCTGGTCCTGCTGGCCGTGGCCTATGCCTTTTTCTTCCCGGCCAACAACAATCTCGTCATGTCCCTGGCGCCGCCGGAAAGCCAGGGGGCCGCGGCGGCCATTTACAACACCGTCATGAACGTCGGAATGGTTTTCGGGGTTTGTCTGTTCGAAGGTTCTTTTTCCCAGTCCCTGCCGCCGGGGTTATCGATCCGGGATCTTCACGAGCATATCGGTGACGATACCATGGCCGCCGTTTCCAGTTCCTTCCAGGGCGCCTTCTTTATCGGCGCCTTCTTCAGCCTGGCGGCCCTTGCCCTTTCCTTCCTCTCCGGGAGATGGAGGAGCGCCGCGGCGCGCCGCCGTTAATTCGTTACTCAGCAGTCCCAGGGTTTCCACGGCCAGCATCTCGGCACGGATCCGTCCATCCAGACCCCACTTCTCCATCGCCTTCTCCAGATCCTCCTGCTTGCAACCGAGTCCCGAAGCGGCACGTAGGTTGTTGGCGAGGGTCTTGCGACGCTGGGCAAAGGCCGCCTTGACCAGCCGGGAAAAATGATTTTCATCGGACAACTCTATCAGGGGCCGGTCCCGGAAGGTCAAGGAAACGAGCGAGGACATGACCCGGGGCCGGGGATAAAAGCATGGAGGGGGGACATCGAACAAGTGTCCGATCCGGGCATACATGGTGAGTAACACGGTAGGGATGCCGTAAGCCTTCGTCCCCGGAGCGGCCGTGAGTCGTTCGGCCAGTTCCTTCTGGACCATGAGCGTCGCGGAGGCGATGAGGCGCCGGTGCGTCAGAAGGCGAAAGAGTATTTCCGTAGATATTCCATATGGTATGTTTCCGACAATCTTTTTCCCTTCACCTCCATACCCCGCCAAAAGAGCGGCCAGATCGAGTTTGAGAATATCGGCATTTAGGATGACGACGTTGTCCCTGCCCCCGGCTTCTTCCTCCAGGACGGCAATTAGGTACGGATCGATTTCCACGGCCAGGAGTTTCTTTACCCGGGGCGCCATTAGCCGGGTCAGGATGCCGTGACCGGCGCCGATTTCCAACACCACGTCATTCCCCCGCAGGTCCGCCGCCCCGACGATTTTCCGGGCTACATTGTCGTCCTTAAGGAAGGACTGGCTGAAGCGCCGGCGGGGTCGCACGGCATGTTTTTTCAGGATTTTGCCCGCGGGAATCAAGCCGCCTCCCCGTGCCGGACCGCCACCGCGAGGCGGCGGGTAAGGAAATATGCGGGAACGGCAAATAACGGCGCAGTTACCAGTCCTCCGAGCAGCAAAGGAATGAGGATGTGCCGGCCGAGATTCATGATCCCCGCCACGGTAAGTTCCGGCATTACCCAGGCGCCCGCCTGGATGCCCAGAAGAAGGCGGCCCAATTCATATTGGCAAAAGTAGAACACCGGAATGGTCAGGGGATTGGAGATGAGCCAGGAGCCAAGGTACCCCGCCATGATATTCTGTTTGAAAAGGACGCCGACGGCGATGATCAGGGTGGTATGAAAGGGGATCGTGGGGGTGACGCCTATAAAGACGCCGATGGCCGTGCCCATGGCGATATGTCCCGGGTCTCCCCGGAGGCTGAGGAAGCGTTCATGAAAATCCCGGAGACGCCTTTTGATCGGATTCATAGGCGTAATTCCAGCGGCCATCGTGAAACGGCATTCAAATCCATTCCGTCCCGACGGCCCGCACTCAAAAGCCGCTCGCCGGCCACGGCGATCATGGCGGCATTATCGGTACAAAACACCGGGGGCGGTATGAACACCTCTATTTCTTGCTCTCCCGCGTCGTTTTGAAAACGGGACCGTAGACGGCTGTTGGCCGCCACGCCGCCGCAGACCACCACCCGTTGTATGGCCTCCTGAGTTGCCGCCTTCAAGGTCTTCCGGACTAAGACATCGACGATCGCCTCCTGAAAACCGGCGACGACATCGGGAATCTCGACGGCGGAGAAAGGCCGCCCCTGTCTCTTCAACATGTTTAGCAGCGAGGTCTTGACCCCGCTGAAGCTGAAGTCCAGGCTGTCCCGCATGGCCCGGGGAAACAATACCGCACCGGGATCCCCTTGTTTTGCCAACCGGTCGATAACGACGCCGCCCGGATAACCTATTTCAAGTAATTTTGCGGCCTTGTCGAAGGCCTCGCCGGCGGCGTCGTCGCGGGTCTGCCCCAGGGTTTGGAAGTCATCGAAATCCCGGACGAGATAGATATTGGTGTGTCCCCCCGAAACGACCAGGGCGACAAATGGCAGCGCGGGTGGCGGGTCCATGATCATCGCCGCGGCGATGTGGCCGCTGAGATGATTGACCCCCACCAGGGGCAGGTCCCGGGCAAAGGCCAGGGCCTTGGCGGTGGAAAGTCCGACGAGGAGCGAACCGATGAGTCCCGGTCCCCGGGTAACCGCGATCCCGTCGATGTCATTCAGCCCGGCGCCGGCTTCATCGAGCGCCTGGAGAATCACCGGCACGATGGCCTCCGTGTGTTTGCGCGAGGCGATTTCGGGCACCACCCCGCCGTATTTGCCGTGTATCTTCACCTGTGAGGCAATTACATTGGAAAGCACCTTTATACCATCCCGGACCACGGCGGCCGCCGTCTCGTCGCAGGACGATTCTATTCCCAATACCAGCATTCATCCTCCCCATAAATATCAATCGGCTGCACTGATTTTCTTTTACAAAAGCGGCAAAAATCTATATAGAAATTCCGCGAAGTTGTAAATATCTTTCGAGGCAAGGCCTAAAAATGGAGATACAAACCGATTTTCTCGTCCTGGGCAGCGGGATCGCCGGCCTGAGTTTTGCGATCAAAGCGGCGGATCTCGGCACGGTGGCCATCGTCACCAAGAAGGAAAAATTCGAATCCAGCACCAATTACGCCCAGGGAGGCATTGCCGCCGTTCAGGACGAAGCGGACAGCTTCGCCTCCCACATCCAGGACACCCTCGCCTGCGGCGCCGATCTCTGCCGGGAAGACGTGGTCCGTTTTGTCGTCGAGGAGGGTCCGGCACGCATCGAGGAGCTGGTCCAATGGGGGGTGCAGTTCACCCGCCGTGAGGACGGTGGTGGTTGTCGCTATGACCTCGGCCGTGAAGGCGGCCATTCCCGGCGGCGGGTGCTTCATGCCAAGGACCTCACGGGGCGGGAGATCGAAAGGGCCCTCACCGATCACGCGAGTCGAAAGAGATCAGTCCATATCTACGAAAATTTCATCGCCATCGATCTGATCATGGAATCGTTCCTGAAGGGCGGCAAAGACCCGGAGGCCCGTCGCTGTCTTGGCGCCTATGTTCTGGATTTTCATAACAATCGCATCCATACCTTCAAGGCCAAGTATGTCATCCTCGCTACCGGCGGCTGCGGCAAGGTTTATCTGGTCACGACCAATCCCGATATCGCTACGGGCGACGGCATCGCCATGGCCTACCGGGCCGGCGCCCGGATCGCCAACATGGAATTCATCCAGTTTCACCCCACCTGCCTCTATCACCCTGATGCCAAATCCTTTCTGATCAGCGAGGCGGTCCGGGGCGAAGGGGCGATACTGCGCCTCAAAAACGGGGGACCGTTCATGGAGAAGTATCATCCCATGAAGAGTCTCGCCCCCCGGGACGTGGTCGCCAAGGCCATCGATACCGAATTGAAAAAATCGGGGGACGACTATGTCCTTTTGGACATCACCCACAGGGACCGAAACTTCATCCGGAGACGTTTCCCCAATATCTACGAGCAATGTCTTCTCTTCGGCATCGATATGGCAGAGGATCCCATCCCGGTGGTGCCGGCGGCCCACTATCTCTGCGGCGGCGTCCAGGTCAACCACCATGGCGAAACGAGCATCGACCGTCTGTACGCCTTCGGGGAGGTATCCTGCACCGGGCTGCACGGCGCCAACCGCCTGGCCAGCAATTCCCTGCTGGAGGCGGTCGTCTTTGCCCACCGTGCCTTCGTGAGGTTGCAGTCGGAGTTCCCCCTTGTCAAGGATGAAGACATTGCCATTCCCCCCTGGGATCCCCGAGAAGCGACGGAAAGCGACGAATCCATTGTCGTTTCTCACAACTGGGATGAAATCCGACGCTGCATGTGGCACTATGTGGGCATCGTACGGTCCGACAAGCGCCTGGAAAGGGCGCATCGGCGCGTCGAACTGATCTCCTGGGAAATAGACGATTACTACCGAAATTTCGTGGTGACCCGGGACCTGCTGGAACTGCGCAATATCGCCACGGTGGCGGCAATCATCATCCGCTGTGCCAGGATGCGCAAGGAAAGCCGCGGGTTGCATTACAACATCGATTCTCCCGACCGGGATGATGTCCACTGGCGCCGGGACACGGTCATCGTCAAGTCATAGCTTCCCGGGACCTAACGATTCGGGACAACGGGAGCCTGACCTCCCGCCTGCCATACCAGATCAACCTTCCCCAGGACGCTGGAAAAGACCAGGTGCTGGTCGATATTCGTCTCCCCGGCGGGAAACTTCACGATATAACACCGACCGTAATATTTATTGACAAAGGGGAAAAAGGCTTCGATCTCCGGGGTGATCCGTTCCACCCTTCTGATCTCCACGGGTTCGTAACGTTTCCCTACGCCGTCTCTTAAAAAGACACTCCACAGGGAACCCTGCCGGTCGAGATCGTTGGCCTCCATGTTGCCGGTGTATGCGTAAACGAGGAATTCACGGTAATCGGAACCGGTCTGCATCCAGGCCTCTTCCCGTTCCTTTACCCGTGCTTCCGGCCACTGTCGGACCCGGGCCTGTTCCTGGAGAAAGGCTTCGTTGAAGGCCGGGGAGCGATAGGTTGCGCTGATAAAGAATTTTGTCTCGAACTGGGAATGGGCCGTCATCTCCCGCGTCCATTCCCTGAGGCTCCGTTGGTATTCCTCGGATACACCCTGTTCTTTTATCATCTGGAGATAACCCTGGAGGTAGCCACAACCCGTGAGGATCAGGATCAGCATACATATCCACAGGGGCAGCACCTTTTTCACGCCCGCACCTCCCCGCTCATCCAGTTGCGGATGGCCCGGCAATTATCATCTCCGTCCCAAACGGCGTTAAATATATCTTCGCCCGTCAGGATCATGCTTCCGTCCTTGAAGGCATAATCCCTCCACCTGCCGCTTCGGTTTCGAAGACCCGGCGGAAGATGAAATCCACCCGGCCCAGGAAATTTTCCGTCCGGAAGAGTTCCGCCAGTTGCTTGTCGTCAAGGAGGGCCCGTACCTTTTTGTCTTTTTTCAAGAGGGACAGGAAATCCTTCCCCTCCTCCCAGGCCCGCATCGCCTGGCGCTGCACGAGGGCGTATGCTTCTTCCCTGGTCATGCCCCTGGCGATCAGTTCAAGGAGGACCATCTGGGAGTAAATGACGCCGTGGGTAATCTGTAGATTGGCCTGCATCCGTTCCGGGTAGATCACAAGTTTTTCCACCATCCCGGTAAACCGGGCCAGCATGAAATTCAGGAGGATCGTGGCGTCGGGGGCTATCACCCGTTCCACGGATGAATGGCTGATGTCCCGCTCGTGCCACAACGGCACGTCCTCCAGCGCCGCCAGGGCATAGGAGCGCATGAGTCTCGCCAGTCCCGAAAGGTTTTCCGACAGAACGGGGTTGCGTTTGTGGGGCATGGCGGACGACCCTTTCTGACCGGGGGAAAAATATTCTTCCACCTCCCGGACTTCCGTACGCTGGAGGAGCCTGATCTCCTGGGCGAACTTGTCCAGGGAGGAGGCGATGATGGCCAGGACGGTAAAGTATTCGGCGTGACGGTCCCTCTGGACGATCTGGGAAGACACGGGGGCGGGTTGGAGGCCGAGCCGGGCGCATACATATTCCTCGACAAAGGGATCAACGAAGGAAAACGTCCCCACGGCCCCGGCGATCTTGCCCACGCTGACCGCCGCGCGCGCCCTTTTGAGACGCTCCCGGTTTCGCTGCATCTCCCCGTACCAGTTGGCGAGCTTGAGTCCGAAGGTAATCGGTTCGGCGTGGATACCATGGGAACGGCCGATCATGATGGTGTCCTTGTGTTCATAGGCTCGTCGCTTGAGGACCTTGATCAGCTCGTCCAGATCCTTGATGAGGATGTCGGCGGCCTCCTGGAGGAGGCAGGCCAGGGAGGTATCAAGTATGTCCGATGATGTGAGCCCCATGTGAAGGAATCGTCCGTCGGGACCGACCTTTTCCGTCACCGACGTTAGGAAGGCGATGACGTCGTGTTTCGTGGTCTTTTCGATCTCGTCGATGCGCTTCACATCAAACCCGGCCTTCTCCTTGATGATCGCCAAAGATGATTCGGGAACGAGTCCCAGTTTGCTCATGGCCTCACAGGCGAGAATCTCGATAGCGAGCCACTTCCGGTAGCGATGCTCGGGTCTCCATATCTTCGTCATCTTTTCTCGGGAATAACGGGGAATCATGGTCGGTTCTCCTGGATAATTTCTAACGATCGTAGCCGCTTGTCTAATACACTCCCGGCCCCGCCGTCAAGCTGTTCCTTTTGCCTTGACAAATCGGCCGCGCTCGCAATAACGTATTGAAAATAATGAAAAGGTGTTCCATAGGTTCATGAACAAAGAGATCAGCGCCAAGATCGTCACTCCCGCCGAGGTCCCGGAACTTCTGCGCCCGGGCATGACCATCTTTTTGGGAACCGGCGCGGCGGAACCCCGGACGCTTTCCAAGGCCCTACTTGACGCTTCTGGTAATAATATCAACGATCTGGAACTGATACAACTGGCCAGCATCGGCGAAGCCATTGCCTTTCAGCCCCAGGCCGGACGTGGCAAGTTCCGTCTTAAAACCTTCTATTCCGGATGGCTCGCCGAAGCGGCCATCACCTCCGGGACAGTGGATTTGATACCCAGCAGGATCTCCCGCATTCCCGCTCTCATCGCCTCCGGTGCGATTCGGGTGGATGCGGCCTTTATCCAGATCTCTCCCTTCGACGGCGCCGGCTTCGCCAGTCTGGGAGTGTCCGTGGATGCCGCCAGATATGCCATGGAAAAGGCATCGCTGGTCGTAGGGGAGATCAACCCCGCCGTCCCCAGGACGATGGGTAACACCTTTGTTCATGCCAACGAGTTCAATTACCTGGTCCGTGCCTCGGAAACGCCGATCTATCTGCCCCGCCCCGCCGTGGACCCCGTCATGGAGCGGGTAGCCGCCCAGGTAGCCACCGTGATCCCCGACGGCGCCTGCCTCTCCTTCTATCCCGGCGCCCTCTTCGAATCTCTGGGCCGGAAGCTTACCCGAAAAAGGGATTTGGGGATTCACACCTTCTTCTTTACCGACGCCCTCATGGACCTGGTGAACTGCGGCGCCGTAACCAACCGCTACAAGGGCTATTTCCGCAACAAGTCTCTCACGTCATACGCCCTGGGGACCCCGGAGCTGATGAAGTGGCTTCACGACAATCCCCGGGTGGAATTCCAGGGCATCGACATCGTCTCCGACCACTTCCGCATCAGCCTCAACGAGGGCATGCTCGCCATTCTACCGGCCCGCAAGATCGACCTTACCGGCATTGTCGCCCTCCATACCGGCCAGGGCAACGTCGGCGGCGGTCCCGGTCAGGCGGAAGAATTTATTTCCGGGGCCTTACATTCCCGGGGGGGGCGCGCCGTCTTCGCACTGCCCAGCCGCAATCTCCACGGTGAAAGCAACATCCTGGTTTCCGCGGTGAAATATCCCAATATTTTCAGCAACCGTGAAGTCCTCGATCTCGTCGTCTCGGAATACGGCATCGCCTCTCTGTCTGGACGGACCCTCCGGGAACGCGCACAGGCCCTCATCGACATCGCTCACCCGGCCGACCGCGCGGAACTGGTCCGACAGGCAAAAGCACACCATATCCTCTTTCCCGACCAGATATATCTATCCGAGTCGGGCGCCATGTACCCCTTCGATATCATGGCGGATTATAACTTGAAGGACGGAAGGAAGATCCATTTCCGGGCCATCAAGCCGTCGGATGAAGAGGAGATGCGCCGCCTTTTCTACCGGTTTTCCGATCGTGCCATCTATTACCGATACTTCAGTGAAATCAAGGTGATGCCCCACGAAAAGATGCAGGAGTACGTCAACATCGATTATCGCCGGATCATGTCCATAGTCGGTGTCGTGGAGGAGGCGGGGATGCCCAGAATTATCGCCGAAGGGAGATATGTACGTCAGGAGGAATGTCCTTACGGCGATACCGCCTTCGTTGTAGAAGAATCATATCAGGGAAACGGAATCGCCACGGCCTTGCTCAGGATGATCATGGCGGTGGCGAGAAAAAAGGGGCTCCGGGGGTTGACCGCCGATGTTTTGGCTGATAACAAGGCCATTATAAAGGTGTTCGAGAAGGGGGGACTACCCATGCAGGCCGTGATGGAACACGGCATTTACCATCTCACCATTTCCTTTCCGGACATCGCCGATCCGGATGATTACCGCCACCCCGGTCAGCAGTTCAACTAATGGACATCCTTTTCCTTTTAAAAAAAATCGCCGGTAATTTTTTGATGCCACTGTCGGTCATCATTCTATTCATTGCCGCCGGGCTTCTTATGCTCGGGAGGAAGAAAAAGAGGCAAAAAACCGGGGTATTTCTCATTGTCCTATCCACAATCATCCTGGCCGCATTCAGTTACGGATTCATTGCGGATGCCCTAGTCGCCCCCCTGGAGAATCGTTATCCGCCGCTCTTGACTCCGGAAAATCATGTTCAGGCCAGGGACATCGGATACGTCGTGGTTTTAGGAGGCGGCAGCTTTCCCGAGGGAGAACTCCCCCTTTCCAGCCGGCTTACCCCGGAATCCCTGGCCCGCCTTCTGGAGGGCATGCGTATCTATCGCCGCCTCCCCGGGGCCAAACTGATCCTGTCGGGCGGGACGGTCTTTCAGGATGTGCAGCCGGAGGCCGCCACACTCGCCAATGTCGCCCTCATGATGGGGGCGCGGGAAGAAGACTTGATACGGGAAGACCATTCCCTGGATACCTCCGATCAGGCCCGGATGATCGCCGCGTTGATCGGCAAGAGTCCTTTTATCCTGGTGACCTCGGCGATTCACATGCCCCGGTCCGTGGCCCTCTTTCGCAAGCAGGGCCTTGCTCCTATTCCGGCGCCGACCAATTACCTGGCCGTCCCACAAACGCATTTCCATCCCGGCTGTTTTTTCCCCGGCGCCGTTTCCCTGCGCAAGACGGAAGCGGCCATTCATGAATATTTGGGCCTCATCGTCACGTACCTGAAATGAATGTTCATCGCTATCCGTTTTTCCTCAACCTCGCGATTCTCCCATTGAAAACACGGGTAGTTAAAAAGCGTCTTGAATTTAGTCGGGGGGCATGTTACTGAGACCGGGAAAATTGGCGGATGTCCTTCCCCCGCAGGGACGGAACCTACTAATGCTCCGGCGGCAGAAATATCCATGGGCGTTAAGCTTTGCTTTCGATCCGATTTTGATGAACTGCAACATCGTGCGGGTACCGAAAAACAAGCCTCGACACCGCCGGCCTTACCAAGCGAAGGATTTAGGTACATGAAGCAATTCAATAGATTTTGTTTCCTGACAATGGCGGGTATCTGCCTGTTCTTCATGCTCTCGGCGCCCCTGGGGGCCAAGGACAAAAAAAGCGTGGCCGTATTGCCATTTGCCGTAAACAGCATGGACAATATTGACTATGTTCAGCAGGGCATCCAGGTCATGCTTGCCTCCCGCATCGCCGGCAGCGACAGGATCGAAGTGGTGAGCAAAGACAAGGTCGCCGATGCCGCAAAGACGTTGAAGTTAAAAGAAATGACCCTTGCCGACATAAACGGCCTGGGGAAAAAGATGGCGGTGGACTACGTAGTGGCGGGCACGATCACGAAAATCGGCAACAGTGTCAGCATCGACGGCAGGCTGGTTGACATTGCCGCCGACAAGCCCGCAGTGACTGTCTCGACCCAATCACAGGGGATGGATGACGTCATTGTCAAGATTAACGATTTCGCCCTACGGATAGAGCAGCACATCCTCGGTACCGCTCCTGCCGCCGTTGCCGGTCCGGTTCCTTCTGTCGCAACGACCGCCGCGCTGCCCCAAATTACCGCTCCCGGGGCGTCGCCATCCCAAAAAGAACGGGAGGGTCAGATCATCGCCGGGATGCGGACCGGGAAGAAGGCTACCTTCACCGGCGCCATCAATCCGGATTTCATCAGCGGCGCCCAGCCTCGGGATAAGCGGGGCTTCTGGATGAGCCAGAAGTATCCCACCAACTATAAAGGGATTGATGTGGGCGACGTCAATGGCGACGGTCGGAACGAAATGGTGGTTATCGACGAAAACAGCGTTTACATCTACCAGAAAAAAGACACCGACGCCCTGCTGCTTGCCAAGATCAGCGGCGGACGCTACAACAATTACATGGGGGTCGATCTCATCGACCTCAACGGCAACGGCATAAAGGAGATCATCGTCTCCAACGTGCTCACGAAGAGAGAGGCCTACAACGTCACCAACACCCTCTCCTCCTTTGTCCTGGAGTGGAAGGACGGCAAATTCGTCACCATCGCCGACAACCTCCCCTGGATGTTCCGGGTCATCGATACAAAACCGGCGGGCATCCGCCTTCTCGGCCAAAAGATTGGCGTTTCCCGGCCCTTCGAGACAGACATCAACGAAATGGTCTGGCGCAACGGTAAATATCAGGAGGGCGCAAAGCTCAAAATACCCCGGGGGCTTAACATCTACGGCTTGACCCTGGACAACCTCGGCGAAGGCGCTGAAAAAATCATCTCCTTCAATAATTATGACTATCTATGCGTATATCACGAAACCGACAAACCCCTTTACGCCGTACAGTCCATGCTGGGAAGCAAGGAGTTCATCTACAAGAGCGATGAGGTCTTCGGTGGAAGCAACCTGTATATCGAACATTACGGAGAAGACATGCCGGGAAATGACTACACCTTCTACAACACCTATTTGAACGCCCGGATCATCCCCTACGACACCAACAAGGACGGCAAGCGGGAGTTGATCGTCGTCAAGAACCTGACCGCGTCCCGGCTCCTGAAGAACGTGAAGATCTTCACGGCCAGTGAGTTCTACAATCTTGAATGGGATTCCCTGGGCATGGTGGAAAACTGGCATACCCGGAAGATGAACGGCTACGTAGCGGATTACCAGATCAAGGACATCGACAATGACGGCGAAGACGAAATCGTCATGGTGCTCGTGACCTCCGCCGGTTCCCTGCTGGGCCGGGAAAGCGTCATCGCCGCCTACAAGATTCATGCGCAATAGGGGTTGACAAGAGAGGATAACTGTTATAGGAGCAGCCTTCATCCGAAACGATCACCAGGGCGGTGTAGCTCAGTCGGTCAGAGCATGCGGCTCATATCCGCAGTGTCCGGGGTTCAAATCCCTGCACCGCCACCAATTAAACCAAAGCGAGCTCGGCCGTAGGCCGGGCTTTTTTATCGCCTGACGATGAGCAACGTCTTTGCACCGGGATTCTGCTTCCGCAATCCTCACCTCCAGACTTTTCTGGGCCGGAGTAAATACCGCCTTAAGGATACGGAAGCGCTTCACAGATCCTCGACGCCGGTAATCCTCCCATGCGGGGAGGGAGTCCGTCTTTTGGGGCACCATGCCCGCCGGCCGGAAGGAACCGCCCGGGGCCTTGTGGTCCTGATTCACGGCTGGGAGGGCAGCGCTGATTCCACCTATATCCTGGCCACCGCCGGTTACTTTTACCGCCGGGGCTTCGACATTTTCCGTCTTAACCTTCGCGACCACGGTGAATCCCATCATCTCAACGAGGGGCTCTTCCACGGCGCCCTGATCAGGGAAACCTTCCAGGCCCTGCGGAATATCGCCCGGTTGCCAACGTTCGGCCGTCTCTACCTGATCGGTTTTTCCCTGGGAGGAAACTTCGCTCTCCGGGCCGCCCTGAAGCACAGCCGGGAGGAGGAGATTCCCCCCCTGAGACATGTTTTTGCCGTCAGCCCCGCCCTGGACCCCCACAAGGCCACCGTGGCCATCGATGCGGGATGGGGTGTTTACCGCCGTTATTTTTTAAACAAATGGAAACGTTCGCTTGTAAAAAAACAGGCCCTGTTCCCCCATCTTTATGATTTTCGCCCTATGATGAAGGCCCGATCATGCATGGAACTGACGGAGGCGATGATGGTTTACTACCGTGAGTACCGTGATTATCGTGACTATTTCCGTCAGTACACCCTGGACGGCGCCTCTTTTACCGGCTTGTCCGTTTCCACGACGATCATCGTTTCCCGGGATGACCCGGTCATCCCCATAGAAGATTTTCATGCTTTGCCGGGTCAGGAAAAACTGCATGTCGTAGTCCAACCCTATGGAGGTCACTGTGGATTCATCGATATGCCCGGTTTTTCCTGCTGGTACGAGCGGAATATTTATGACATAATCGACCGGTCATGATTAAGAAGTACGATACTTCCGCCGACGACGGCAATCTGCCCCTTCTAATAAGATCCGGACTTTTCCAAAACCAAAGCGATTTTCTGCCTAAATGGCATGAAATACATGGGGAAAAGAGTTGCCGTCACGGTCGTCAATTATCCGCCGGCGTCCTGCTCCTCCTCCATCGCCGCCCCCATGGCCAACCCGGACGGCAAAAGGGTGAAAATCCCTGGGTATTGCAACTGATCAAGAGATCATCCCAAACCTCCCAGGGAGGCGATATCAGTTGCCCCGGCGGGATGCTCCAGCACCTCATCGACTGGGGCTTCAGTCTCATCTTCGTCCGTAGCGGCATCCTGACCTTACCTCTCCTTTCGTTGGAAACAGGAACAACGGGAACATCCCGTCGGGAGCGAAGGATCGTTTCCATGTTTTTTGCCAACGCCCTCCGGGAATCATGGGAGGAACTCCGTCTCCATCCGTTCCGTGTTTCGCTTCTTGGGGTACTGCCCACCTATTCCCTCCATCTCTTCCGCCGGACGATTTTTCCCCTCGTCGCCCTCACCGATCCCGACTGGACGCCAAATCCCAATCGCGAGGTGGAGAGGTTCATCGAAATTCCTCTGGAGTCTTTCTTCGATCCGTACTCCTACGGCCGCTATCTGATTCAGGCCTCGGACTCGGTTGCCACCGGCAATCCGGGGCCTTGGGAATTTCCCTGCCTGATCCATGCACAAGACGGCGGGGAGGAGATTCTTTGGGGCGCAACTTTCTATATCATAATGAATTTACTGAAGATTGTCTTCAATCACCAGTTGCCGGACCTTACTGATAAAAGGATCCGCAGGAAGGTTTTACATGCCGACTATCTCACCGGAAGGCGATAAAAGGCGCCGGTCATGAATTCAATCCGGAGTTTGAAAACCATTGTTTTCGACTTTGACGGCACGATCGCCGGCTTGACCATCGATTTCGCCGCGATGCGCCACCGGTTAATGGACCATCTGCAAAGTTTCGGCATCAGCCCGGACGGACTGCGCAAACCGTACATCCTGGAAATGATCGCCGCCGGAAAGGAACTGATCGCCCGCTCTTCACCCGGACGGGAAACGAGTTACGAGCGCGGGGCACTGGCTCTGGTCAGGGATATGGAGCTGGCGGCGGCACGAACGGGAGGCCTTTTTCCCGGAATCAGAGAGATGCTCTCCCTGCTTCGGGCTCAGGGACGGCACACGGGGGTGGTGACCAGAAACTGCCGGGAGGCCGTCGAAGCGGTGTTCCCCGACATCGATCTATTTGTAGATATCGTGCTGACTCGTGATGACACCCCCAATGTCAAACCCCATCCCGGACACCTCCATCAGGCCCTGACGACATTGGCCGCACAGGTCGCTACGGCGGCGATGGTAGGAGATCACAAAATGGATATGCTTCTCGCCAGAGATGTGGGGGTCCTGGCCATCGGCGTGCTTACGGGGCACGATACCGCTCTGGAACTGAAAGAGGCGGGCGCGGAAGTCATCCTCGCCTCCGCAGCCGTCCTGGCCGATTTTCTTTCCTCTAACTCCAATTGATAATACTTATCTTAATATTATTGACATTATGTCCATATATTGTTATAAGCACATGCTCGGGAGGAGAGCTTTGCATAACTGTGGAAAAATGGTTCGCAAGCGGCGAATCAAATGTTTTTCGCCGTTGCGTGATTGAACTTAACGCTTGGTAACGAATAAGGTTTATACGTTACCCATTCAGAGGCGAAAAAGATTTCTGAGCCGCGGCGAAGCCATTTTTCAAAGGTCTCGGGAGGTTGATTATGAATGCAGAGGTATTTCGGGAATACGATGTCCGCGGCCTAGTGGGCCGGGATCTCAGCGAGGATTTCGTCTATCGCCTTGGACTCGCCATCGGCGCTTACGGCCGGCGGTATAACGTCGGCATTATGACCCTGGGTCGGGACTGCCGTCTCAGTTCGGAAGGTTTTTCTAAAACCATCGCCCGGGGGCTTTCCGACACCGGGATATCGGTGATCGATCTCGGAATGTGCGCCACCCCCATGCTCTACTATTCCATCCGGCGTTATGAGGCCCAGGGGGGCGTCATGGTAACGGGCAGCCATAACCCGCCTGACTTCAACGGCTTCAAGATATGTATCGGTCCGGATACCATCTACGGCGACGAAATCCAGGAACTGCGCCGGATTATGGAAGCGGAAAACTACGACCGCCGCGGCGGCGGCGCCGTCACGACCAGGGACATCACTTCGGACTACCAGGATTATCTCGTCGGCAATGTCAAAATCCAACCCGGCCTGAAGATCGTCGTCGATGCCGGCAACGGCACGGGCGGTTTCTTTTCCCTGCCCATTTTCCGCCGCCTGGGCTGTATCGTCACGGAGCTCTATTGCGAACCCGACGGGCGCTTTCCCAATCACCATCCCGATCCCACCGTTCCGGAAAACCTACGGGAGCTTATCGTCACGGTGAAGGAAAAAAGGGCCGATGTTGGGATAGCCTTCGACGGCGACGCCGATCGCATCGGGGTGATCACCGACCGTGGGGATGTCCTCTGGGGAGATGAGCTGCTCCTCCTCTTTTCCCGGTTTCTCCTCCGGGAAAACCCCGGCGCCGCCATTATCGGGGAGGTCAAATGCTCACAGAAACTATACGACGATATCGCCGCCCACGGCGGGCGGCCCATCATGTGGAAGGCCGGTCATTCCCTCATCAAAGGTAAAATGAAAACGGAGCATGCCCTGCTTGCCGGGGAAATGAGCGGACATATCTTCTTCGCGGATCGTTATTTCGGATATGACGACGCCATCTACGCCGCCATTCGCCTCTTGGAGATCCTCTCGCAATCCCCGGGAAAAAAGATCGGCGACCTCATCGCCGATGTCCCCAAAACCTTTACCACCCCGGAGATCCGCATCGATTGCCCGGACGAAGTAAAATTCAAGGCGGTGGAAGCGGTCAAGGAACATTTCCGGAAGGATTACGAGATCATAGATATCGACGGGGTGAGGATACCCTTTGCCGACGGCTGGGGGCTGTTGCGGCCCTCCAATACTCAGCCCGTGCTGGTGCTGCGTTTCGAAGCTGATTCAACCGCGCGCCTCGCGGAAATTCGCGCCCTGGTGGAGGGGGTTTTGAACCAGACGTTGGCGACGATGATCTAAGCGTCCCCGATGACGCTACCGTCTCCACCGCCCGGCGGGACCCATTCATTCGACGACCAATACTTGACCCGCCCGCAACTGAGCCCCTTTTAAGCTCATATTGTTCAGTTCGCAAAGACGATCGATTTCGATGTCATGACTCCTGGCGATCCGGAAAAGACTGTCCCCTTTCCGGACGGTGTATATTTTCTCCTTGGGCTGGGCCGCGGAATGTTGTTTTCCCGCCTTGGTCCCTCCGGCGCCCCGTTTGCCCTTCTTCCGCACGCTTACATCCCTCTCCCCGGCAGGTCCGCCGGCCACACCGGCCTTGACGATCCTGATCACCTGCCCTGTTTTGAGGATATCGCTTTTCAATCCGTTGGCCTTCTTGATGGAACCGATGGTGGTATTATTCCTGGCCGCCACCGAGGACAGGGTGTCGCCTTTCTTTACCTGGTAACGGATGACCTTTTCTCCGCCGCCCGTTCTCTTTCCCCTTCCCGCCGCAACATGATAAGCAGATTTTTTCGTGGCTTTAACCTCCCGAATGGGGATGGAGAGATGCTGCCCCACGGTTATCCCCCGCTTTGCCCGGAGGTTGTTGCAACTTCTGATCGCCTTGGTCGTGGTACGGTACCTTTTGGCGATCGAAGCCAGGGTTTCTCCCCTTTTCACCCGATGAACAATCACCACCGGTCGCGTCCTGGGGGTCGGCGGCGGCTGTTCCCAATGGGGGATGACGTCGGCGATACCGGCAAATTTTTCCGCCGCTTCGGGTGGAACCTTGAGTAGGTACTCCTTCTCCGGAGTGATCATATGGCGCAATTCCGGATTGAGTTGGCACAATGTCTCTTCCGGCACATTGAGATGCTGGGCAATATCCTTCAGGCGCATCGACTTGTTCGTCTTCACCGTGTCATACCCCCGGCCCTTGCCCTGATCCTCCATTGGCACGCCTAAATCCATGCCGTATTTTGCGGGATTGCGGACTATGTGGATGGTCGCCAGAAAACGGGGGACATAGCGGGCCGTTTCATAAGGCAACTGATGATAAAGATCCCAGAACCGATCGAGATAATTGATGTGTTGCCGGGAGATAACCCTCATTACCCGGCCTTCGCCGCAGTTATAGGCCGCAAGGACGGTAAGCCAGTCTCCGAACATCCCATGTAGATCGCTCAGGTAGGAGATGGCCGCCCGGGTGGATTTTTCCGGATCCATTCGTTCATCCACCCACTGATCTCTTTCCAATCCGTATTTATATCCCGTGGAGGGAATGAACTGCCACAGCCCCAGCGCCCTTGCCGTTGATAATGCCTTGATTTTATAGCCACTTTCTACGAGAGGCAACCAGGAGAGCTCTTCGGGAAGCCCCAACCTTTTCAGTTCCTTCACCATGTAGAGTCGGTAGAGTCCGGAACGTTGATAGGAGGAAATGAAGAAATCCCGCTCCACGGTCTGAAATGAGCGGATCTCCTTTTCCACATCGGCATTCATGATGAGGGGGATCTCCCCGCGCTTTCCCTTGGCGGTGGACTGCATGGCGGAGTAGATCGCCAGGATTCTTTTGGAAATGAGCAACCGGAGATCGTCTTTCTGCCGGCCGATTTCGGGGTCGCCATTTGTTTCCAGGATCAGTGCATACGCCTGATCGAGCATTTCAATGGCGTTTTCCACGTCTCCCTTTACCCAATAGGACTGGGATTCGGAAAGGAGTCGGAGGGCGGCCTCCATGATATCCTGTTCCTGTTGGTCATCCTTGCCTTTGGAGCTGATTTCCGTACTTTTTGACGCCGGCGCTACATTCCCTTCCTCTCCCGCCGGCGGCAGGACGGATTTCGTTGCCACCGGCGCAGGCTCGTTGCCCCCCTTCGCCCCCGTCTGGGCCGGTGGCGACGAGATAGCCGTTCTCATCTCCCCTCCCCAGAGAGCCGGGGCAGAATAAACGGTAAGGATCATCAAGAAAGCCAATATAGTTAACGGCAGTTTCAGTTTCCTATGTCCGCACATGGTTTTATCCGACTCCTTTCGTTTCCTGGCGGGCGCCGTCGTTCCCTATATCACAAATAACCGGCGGCACGAAAATTTATTTGCCCGCTGTCATGACGGCATCTTCATCGGCAGGGCCGGTCATTGCCCTTGAACAGGCTAATTTGCCAGCAGATAGGCCTCGATAAAATCGTCGATATCCCCGTCCAGGACCCGGGTCACGTTGCCCACCTCCAGGTTCGTCCGGTGGTCCTTGATCATCTTGTAAGGATGGAGGACATAGGAACGAATCTGGCTTCCCCAGGCGATGCCTTTTTTGGTTTTCTCCACCTCGTCAAGCTTCTCGTTCTGTTCCTGGAGCCTGATTTCATAAAGCCTCGATTTCAGGTATTTCATGGCCATCGCCTTGTTTTTGTGCTGGGACCTTTCATTCTGACACTGGACGACGATTCCGGTCGGCAGGTGGGTGATCCGCACGGCGGAATCAGTCTTGTTGACATGCTGCCCCCCGGCCCCGGAGGAACGGTAGGTGTCGATCCGAAGATCCTTCTCGTCGATCTCGATGACAATGTCATCGTCCACTTCGGGATAAACGAAGACGGAGACGAAGGAGGTGTGACGCCTGGCCCCGGCATCGAAGGGGGAAATGCGCACCAGCCGATGAATGCCCACCTCGGCCTTGGCGTATCCGTAGGCGCATTCTCCCTCAATAGCCATGGAGACACTTTTGACGCCCGCCTCGTCACCGGGCAGATAATCGATAATGGTGGACTTGTAACCCTTTCTCTCCGCCCAGCGCAGATACATCCTCAGGAGCATTTCCGCCCAGTCCTGGGCCTCCGTGCCACCAGCGCCGGCATGGATGGACATGATGGCATGGAGACGGTCCTCCGGGGCCCCGAGCATAAGGCGCAGTTCATCCTGCCGGACGGACTTTTCCAGGGCCAAGATATCCCGGCCCACGTCCGTTAGGGCCGCTTCGTCGTTCTCCTCCTCCGCCATGTCGTAAAGCATGGCCAGATCTTCATATTGTCGCTGCTGGTTCCGCCAGTGGGTTACCGCATCCTTCAATTTTGTCTGCTGCCGCAAGACCGCGGATGCCTTTTCCTGGTCATTCCAGAAATCCTCCCGGGCGGCGGTTTTTTCCAGTTCCCGAATTTCGCTTTCCTTGGCGGCGACGTCAAAGACACTCTCCGAGGTGGGAGATTCTTCTTTTCAAATCCGCGATCTTTTCATTTATCCCTTCCAACATCTCTCTTCCTCCTTATGGGTATGATGATAAAAAACAAAACCGCGGCGGTGATGCACAGATAGACGAATACATCGCCCCAGGCGGCATAAAAGGTCCCTTTGTCGTAGAACCTAACCTTGACGTCTTGAAAGGCGGTCCGGAACAGTTCCGACCGCCCGTCTATCCTGCCGGCGGCGTCGATCCGGGCGCTGATGCCGGTGTTGGCGGCCCGCACCACATCGAGGCGATTTTCCACGGCCCTGAACACCGTCATGGACAAATGCTGATAAGGGGCGGAGGTACGGCCGAACCAGGCATCATTGGTAATATTGACCAGGAAATCCGCTCCCCGGCGCTTGTAATCCCGGGCCGCCGCCGGGAAAATGCCCTCGTAACAGATAAGTACGCCCAGGCGCCGGGAATTCATCGTCAAGGGGTAATAACCGGGGCCGACGCCGAAATCGCCGATACCCGCCACGAGTTTATTGACGAAGGGAAAGAACTTCCGCAACGGAACATATTCACCGTAGGGCACCAGATGCACCTTGTCGTAACGCCCGGCGATCGCCCCCTCCGGCGTCAGCAGGAAGGCGCTGTTGAACAGCACCGTTTCCCCTCTCTTTGTCGTGTAGGCGGGACTGCCGATGAGAAACCAGGCCGCCTTGCTTTTCACCAGTCCCACAACCTCACGGTGGAGGTCGTTGACATCCTGAAAAAAGGCCGGATAGGCGGTTTCCGGCCAGACGATCAACGCCGGTTCGGTCACGGATTCGGATCGGGAAAGGGCCGCATAGGCCGCAATGGTTTCCAATTGATAGGCCGGATTCCACTTGACGCTCTGGTCCACGTTGCCCTGGGTGATCCTGACCGTCATCGACGGCGGCGATGCCGCCATATCGATATCTTTAAGGCGCATCATGCCGTAACCGAACAGGAGGGCCATAATCCCCAGGACGGCGACGATTTTTACCGTCCTTTCTTTCCTTTCCCCTTTCCCGCGGTGAATAAAAACCGCCTCGAATATCAAGGCATTGACGAAAACGATCAGAAAGGATACCCCATAGACGCCGGCAACATCGGCGATCTGTATAATCGGTAAATTCAGATACTGCGAATAGCCGAGATTCTCCCAGGGAAAGCCCGTAAGCAGATGTGATTTCCCGAACTCCAGCGCCGTCCAGAGGACCGGAGCGGTTAGCAAGAAAGGCAATCGGCAGACCCCCCGCAGGTGCGCCGCCGCGGCCGCGAACATCCCCGTAAAGAGCCCTAAATAGCCGGACAAAAGGAGCATGGCGGCGATGCCCACCGGGTAAGGTAGGTAACCGTAATTAACGACTACGTAGGCTATCCAGTACATGACGCCGATCTGGGAGGTGAAACCGGTCGCCAGTCCCAACAGGAAACCCTGAGAGGCGTTCTTTCCCCGCAAGGCATAAAGAAGCGGCAGGAGGCTGATCCAGGCCACAAGACCCGTGCCGAATTTTGGAAAGGAGAAGATCAGCAGCACCCCCGATCCCAAAGCGAGCAGGAGGTCAAAAGAGTCGATAGGACCCAACCTGCCGCCTTCAGGCTTCCGGATGATTCTGTTCATCTTCCTCCCTGATTTTACGAATCCGTACCTTTTTTATCCGGCGCTCATCGGCGGCGACAATCGTCATTTCGAAATTATCGACGATTATCGTCTCTCCCGTGGCGGGGATGCGTTTGACGGTGTTGAGGATCAATCCGCCCAGGGTTTCATATTTGCCTTCATCGAAGGTGACGCCGAAATGTTCCTCCAGTTCCTCGATTTCCACCCGGCCGTCCACCAAGGTATAACCGTCCGGTTCCTCCACAATGCCGGCTTCCTGGGTATCATGCTCGTCATGAATCTCCCCGATGATTTCCTCCATCAGGTCCTCCAGTGTCACCAGTCCGGCCGTTCCCCCATATTCGTCGATGACGACGGCCAGATGATACTTTTTCTGCTTCAGTTCATGGAGGAGTTGGCTGATGTTTTTGGTCTCCGGGATGTAGTAAGGTTTTCGCAAGATGGAGAGGAAATCCTTTTCCGTGACCTCCCGGGACCAGAACTTCAGGAGATCCTTTACATTGACCACCCCGATGATGTGGTCGATATCGCCCCGATAGACCGGCATGCGGGTGTGGCCATAAATGGAAATGATCCGTGCGATTTCCTCGATCGTGGCTCCGGCGCTTACCGCGACAATCTCCGTCCGGGGGATCATCACCTCCCGGACCACCGTATCCTTGAATTCCAGGATGCTTTGGATCATCTCTCCGGATTGGGGATCGATCAGCCCGTCTTCCTCACCGGCATCGATGATGGCCTGGATTTCCTCCTCCAGCCGTGAGGCGTCGCGCTCCTGGAAGATCTTCTTTATCAATGAAATGAGTTTCATCGGCGCTACCAGTTTTGGAACTTACAGTGCCCGGGCGTATTCGGGGCGCAGGAGTCGGGGATTCGCTGCACCGATAACCTTTTGGATGAGGGCGACGGTCTTTTCCTTCTCTTGGGGAAGACGGGCGCGAATGGGCAGATAATTGGAGGCGTGGTTGGAGGTGAAAAAGCAGTTCGTGAACGTGGAATTGGCGAACATGATGCCCAATTCATTCAAAAAACCGAACGTGTCGGGGAGGATGAAGTTCCCGGCTTCATATTCGTCATGGAGGGGGGTGCCGGGAACGAGCATCAGGGTCAGTGCCCCAACGTAATTCGGATCGATATCCGTTAGGATCCGGGCCGTTTCCCGGGCATGATCGACGCTCCGATCTCTCCCCCCCAATCCGAGGATGACGGTCACGGACAGGGTAATCCCCGCATCCTTGACGCGGCGTCCGGCCTCCACCAACTGATCAGGGGAAACCCCCTTCCTGATGTACCGGAGAACATCCTCATGACCGCTTTCCACTCCGAGGTAAACGATCCCCAATCCCAATTCCCGCAGTTCCCCAAGTTCCTCCCTGGATTTGCGAAGGATGCTCTTGGCGTTTCCGTAGAGTCCCACCCTCTTGAGGTCCGGCAGGCTTTCTTTCAGTTGGCGGAGGATATCCAACAACCGTGCCTGGGGAATGATGAGGGCATCTCCGTCACATAGAAAGACCTTTTCCACCTGACGATAACGCCGCGCCGCCTGGATATCCTCACTGATTTCCTCGGGAGATTTGATCCGGAACTTTACGCCCTTGTAGGTGGGACAAAAGGTGCAGCGGTTGTGAGAACAACCTACGGTGACCTGCAACAGGAGGCTGTAAGCCTCGCTGGGAGGTCTGATGATTATCCCTTCGTACTTCATCTTTCTTTTGATATGAAAAAGGGGTCAACCACATAGGCCAACCCCTGACATATTTGGCGGGGCCGAAGGGACTCGAACCCTCGCCCTCCGGCGTGACAGGCCGGCGTTATAACCAACTTAACTACGACCCCGTTTTTTACCTTCAATGCTAACTACTGCTTCGCAATCCGCTCCCGATTCGCCGATGAATTTCTCCGGCCGTCGCCGCCCGCGGCTTCCGTTATTTTCAATATGGTAGGCGGAACAGGACTCGAACCTGTGACATCCACGGTGTAAGCGTGGCGCTCTCCCATCTGAGCTACCCGCCCCTTGCTGTCGCCTCAAGTAAGATGGGCACGCTATCAACATTGGCTGTGCTTGTCAAGGAAAAAGAGTTCATCAATTTACATAGGCGGCGGGCGGGCGGGTAAGCGAATCCTCTGCCGGCGCCGCAGCCGCGGCCTTTCCCGTCCGGTCATCCTCTTCGGCAAAGGCCGCCGCCAGGACGTCATCCATATGCTCTACAAAGACGATCTTCATGGCCTTGAGGACATTGGCCGGCACCTCGGACAGATCTTTTTCGTTTTCCTTGGGGATAATGACGATCTTCATGTTCCCCCTGTGGGCGGCCAAAAGCTTTTCCTTGACCCCGCCAATAGGCAGGATCCTGCCCCGCAGGGTGATCTCGCCGGTCATCGCCAGGTCCCCCCGGACCTTTTTCTTCATGTACGCCGAGGCGATGGAGGTGGCCATGGCAATCCCCGCCGAGGGTCCATCCTTGGGAATGGCGCCTTCGGGTACATGGACGTGAACATCCGTCTCTTTGTAATAATTGTCCGGCAGACCGAATTCATCAGCCCGGGAGCGGACATAGGTCATGGCGGCCTGGACGGATTCCTGCATGACATCACCCAGTTTGCCCGTCATGACCATCTTTCCGGTTCCTTTCATGATCGTCGCCTCGATCACCAGCAGTTCGCCGCCGACCTCCGTCCACGCCAGCCCGGTTGTGAGGCCGATCTGCGCCTTGCCCTCCGATTCACCGTGACGGTATTTCGGGGCCCCCAGGTATTTGGCCACCGACTTCGAGCTTATCCGGATCTGCTCCTGTATTCCCTCCGCCACGATCTTCCGGGCCACCTTCCGGCAAATGGAGGCGATTTCCCTTTCCATATTCCGCACTCCCGCCTCGCGGGTGTACTTTCTGATAATGGTCAGGATCGCCCCGTCGGAGAAATCGATATTCTTCTCCGTTAGGCCGTTGGCCTCCATTTCCTTGGCCACGAGAAAGCGCCGGGCGATACTTAGCTTTTCCGGTTCCGTATAGCCGGCGATGCGAATCACTTCCATCCGGTCCTGCAAAGGCGCCGGGATCGTCTGGAGGACATTGGCCGTGGTGATGAACATAACGTCCGACAGATCGTAATCCACTTCCAGGTAATTGTCGTTGAAGGCGTTGTTCTGTTCCGGGTCCAGGACCTCGAGGAGGGCCGATGAGGGGTCACCGCGAAAATCGGAACTCAGTTTGTCCACCTCGTCGAGGCAGAGGACGGGATTGCTCGTTCCCGCCTTTTTCATCAACTGGATTATTTTCCCCGGCAAGGCGCCGATATAGGTGCGGCGGTGACCGCGAATCTCCGCTTCATCCCGGACCCCACCCAGGGAAAAGCGGACAAACTTCCTATTCGTGGCCCGGGCCACCGACTTCGCCACCGAGGTCTTTCCCACCCCCGGCGGACCGACGAGGCACAGGATCGAGCCCTTGTTCTTTTTGATGAGGCTTTGGACGGCCAGATACTCGATGATCCGCTCCTTGACCTGCTTCAGTCCGAAGTGATCCTCTTCCAGGATCGATTCCGATTCCTTCAGGGCGTATTTGTTCTCCGTCTTCTCGTACCAGGGCAGATCGAGAAGCCAGTCGATGTAGTTTCGCACCACCGTGGCCTCGGCGGACATGGGGGCCATCATCTGCATCTTCTTGATCTCTGCCTTGACCTTCTTGTAGGCCTCCTCAGGCATCTTTTTCGCCTTCAGCCGTTTCTCCAGATCGGCGATCTCGCTCTTTAGATCGTCCTTTTCCCCCATTTCCTTCTGTATGGCCCGCATCTGTTCGTTCAGATAGTAATCCTTCTGGGTCTTCTCCATCTGCTTCTTCACGCGGCGCTTGATCTTTTCCTCCACCTGGAGGATCTCGATCTCGCCGAGCAGCAGCTCATAAACGGCCTCCAGCCGCTCGGCAACGCTCAATATCTCCAGGATCTTCTGTTTTTCTTCCAGTTTTACCCCCACATGAGAAACGATCACATCGGCCAGCTTGGAGGGGCTCTCGATGGTGGAAACGGTGTTGATCATCTCCATGTGGACCTTCTTGCCAAGCTTTACGTAGCTTACGAAGGACTCGTTTAGGCTGCGCATCAAGGCCTCGGATTTGACGCGATCGCTGTAGGATTCATCATCCTCCTCGACCTCCTCCACTTCCACCGAGAAATACTCCGCCGCCTCGTTGAACTCCTTGATGACCCCCCGTGTCTTTCCTTCCACCAGGACCTTCACCGTCCCGTCGGGAAGCCGGAGCAACTGGATGATGATCCCGATCGTCCCGACCTTGTAGATATCGTTCTCCGTCGGTTCGTCCTTCTGGGCGCTTTTCTGCGCCACCATGAAGATGCTCTTTTCATACTTCATGGCCGATTCCAGGGCGGCAATGGATTTTTCCCGGCCGACGAAGAGCGGGACGATCATATGTGGGAAAACCACCACGTCCCGCAACGGCAGCAGGGGCATGACCGTTGTTTTACCTATTTCTATATTTTTCAAGTATTCAGGCATAGAATGCGATATTTTCCTTTATGTGGCTTTATCAGGCGGTTTCCGACGCCGATTCGAAGATCAGAATGGGGTTCTCCCGGTTCAAAACCACCTCTTCGCTGATGACGCACTCCCGCATATCCCGGCGGGAGGGCAGTTCATACATGATCTCCAGCATGGTATTCTCCAAAATGGACCTCAATCCCCTGGCCCCCGTCTTTCTCTCTTTGGCCAGCTTCGCCACCGCCCGGACGGCGCCGTCGGTGAATTTGAGTTTCACGTTCTCCAGCTCGAACAACTTTTTGTATTGCTTGATGATGGAGTCACGGGGTTCGTTGAGGATGCGCACCATATCGTTTTCATCGAGTTCGTTGAGGGTGGCGATAACGGGCAGTCTTCCGATGAATTCCGGAATCAGACCGAATTTCAAGAGGTCCTCCGGTTGCACCTCCGTGAGAAGCTCGCCCACCTTCCGATCCTGTTTGCTTCTTATCTCAGCGCCGAAGCCCATATTGCTGAATCCCACCCGCTTGGCGATGATATCTTCGAGGATGTTGAACGCGCCCCCGCAGATGAACAGAATGTTGGTCGTATCGACCTGGATGAACTCCTGTTGGGGGTGCTTTCGCCCTCCCTTGGGAGGGATGTTGGCCATGGTCCCTTCGATGATCTTCAACAGGGCCTGCTGGACCCCTTCCCCGGACACGTCCCGGGTAATGGAAGGATTTCCCGACTTGCGGGCGATCTTATCGATCTCGTCGATGTAAACGATCCCCTTGGACGCCCGCTCCACGTCGTAATCGGCGTTCTGCAGCAGCGACAGGATGATGTTTTCCACATCCTCGCCCACATAGCCGGCCTCGGTAAGTGTTGTGGCATCGGCAATGGTGAACGGCACGTTGAGCATCTTGGCCAGGGTCTTCGCCAGCAGGGTCTTTCCGGAGCCCGTGGGTCCGATCAACAGGACGTTGCTCTTCTGAATCTCCACCCCCTCCATGTCGGCGGGCCGGAACAGGCGCTTGTAGTGATTGTAAACGGCGACGGACAGAATCTTTTTTGTTCGTTCCTGACCGATCACGTAAGAGTCGAGAAATTTCTTTATTTCCTTGGGCTTGGGGGTTCCCTTGGCCTTATCCAGAGCCGGCGGCGCCTCTCCGTCCTCCTGGACGATACACCGGCACAACTCGATGCACTCGTCGCAGATGTAGGCCGTCGGACCGGCCACGAGTTTTCTCACCTCGTTCTGGTTCTTCCCGCAGAAAGAACAGTACAGGATTCCCGGGCCGCCTCCCGCCGTATCTCTACCTTTTCTGACCATTTACACTGACCTCGTGAATTATTGCGTTATTGCCGCTTCTCGATGATGACATCGATTATCCCGTATTCCCGGGCCTGCTGCCCGCTCATGAAATAGTCCCGCTCCGTGTCGGCCTGGATCTTGGCCAGGGACTGACCGGTCAGGGTAGCCATGATCCGGTTCAATTCGTCCTTTAGCCTGAGGATCTCCCGGGCTTGAATATCGATATCCGTGGCCTGTCCCTGAAATCCACCCAGCGGCTGGTGGATGAGAATCCGCGCATGGGGCAGGGCGAATCGTTTCCCCTTGTCTCCGGCGGCCAAAAGGAGGGCGCCCATGCTTGCCGCCTGCCCCATGCAGAAGGTGCACACCGGGGGTTTGATGTAATTCATGGTGTCGAAAATCGCCAAGCCGGAACTAACATGGCCGCCCGGTGTATTGAGATAGAAGAAGATATCTTTGTCGGGATCCTCCGATTCCAGGTACAGCATCTGGGCAATGATCAGATTGGCCACGGTGTCGTCGATGGCCGTGCCGAGAAAAACGATCCGGTCTTTGAGAAGCCGCGAATAGATGTCGAACGCCCGCTCGCCGCGGCCGTCCTGTTCCACTACCATGGGGATCAAGGGCATCTACTTCACCTCCCCCGTCGCTGCCGGCGACTTTTTCACGGGGCGTATCACCGCCTGCGCCTCGATAAGCTCCATGACCTTTTTATTCTTCAGTTCCATGCGGATCTCGGCGATCACATTTTCCTTCTCCAGGTTCTCGCGATAGAGTTCGTAACTCTGGCCGCGCTGGGCGGCCATCTCCCTGATCCGGGCCTCGATCTCTTCGTCTTCCACCGCTACTTTTTCCTTGACGGCGATTCTTTTCATCAGCAAGAGGCTCCGCACGATACGGTTTGCGTCGTTTTTATACAGGTCATGATACTGAGGAAGAATCGACGCCGCCTTGTCGGGGTCGATCCCCTGCATCGCCATGCGCCATTTCGTATCGGCCATCATGGATAGGATCTGCCTTTCCACCAGGGTTTCCGGCGCGGGGAAGGGATTCTTCTCCAGCAGCCGGTCCATCATGGCGATCCTCATATCTCCATCGGCCTTTTCAGTTTTCTGGGCCTCGATCTTTACCCGCAGATCCTCCCTCAGTTCTTCAAGACTGTTGAATTCCTCGAAATTCTTGACAAATTCCCCGTTGATCTCGGGAAGCCTCTTCTCTTTGATATTCTTGAGATGCACCGAGAATACGACCTCCTTGCCCGCCACCGCCCGGTGGTGGTAATCATCGGGAAACTTTACGGTGAATTCCTTGTGTTCCCCTTTCTTCATCCCCACCAGTTCATCCTCGAAACCGGGGATGAAGCTCTGCGAACCGATCTCCAGGAGATAATCGTCGGCTTTCAATTCCTTCAGGGGCTCACCGTCCAGGGCGCCCTGAAAATCGATAACGACATAGCGGCCCTTTGCGACCTCCGCCTCCCCGTCCATTTCCTCCATCGTACTGTACATCTCCTGTAATTCAAGAAGTTTGGCGGCGATATCGTCTTCGGTCACCTCCACCTCTTCCCGGTCGATTTCCAGGCCGAGGTAACCCTCGGGATCGAAAGCCGGTTCAACCTCCACCGTTGCGCTGAAGGAAAAGGATTCCCCCGCGGTGATTCCCTGCTGATCCACCTCCGGTCTGGCAACGACCTCTATATCGTGCTCTTTGAGGGCTTCCCAGAAAAACCGATTGAAGATATCGGTTATCGTTTCTTCCTCCGCATATTCCTTATAATATCTTTCCAGGATGGGCCGGGGTATCTTCCCCGGCCGGAACCCCTTCACCTTGGCGGTTTTGGCGATTATCCGATAGGCATTGTCCAGGGATTTCCTGGTTTCCTCCCAGGGGATTTCAAAGTTCAGCTTCTTCTTTACCGGACTAATTTCCTCGATCGTTACTCGTTGGTTTCCTTCGCTCACCGTTCTTCTCTTCTCCTTCACCTCGTGATGTTGGTCCTAACCGGATCTATTTGGTGCGAGAGAGGGGACTTGAACCCCTAACCGCTTGCGCGGGCTGGATCCTAAGTCCAGTGCGTCTGCCAATTCCGCCACTCTCGCTGATTAACCTGGAACTATATATGCATTGACGAAAAGATTGTCAACAATATCCAAAAAGAAGCGAGGCTTTAACCCAAACCCCGGCCTTTTGCAAGCTTTTTCAGGGGGCCGTTTCCTTCTCATTTATCCCCGGACTTTTCCAGGAGGGGAATGGTCAACTCGTATATCCCCGACTGAAGGACGGCCTTGATGGGAAAACCGGCCTTTTCATAAACTCGCAGCATCGCCTTGTTGCCCGCCAGCACGTCGGCGGTGAAGACCTCGATGCCCTCCTCCCGACCATTTTTCGCCAGCAGGGAAAATAGAAAGGAGGCAATTCCCTTTCCCTGATAGGTTTCATCGACGATGAAGGCCGTATCGGCCCAGGGGCGTTCCTGGGCGCGCACATAACGGGCTTCGGCGATGATCCGCTCCCGTCCCGAATCCTCGATGACACCCACGATGGACATAATGCGCCGGTAATCGACGTTTACATACTCCTGCATCTTTTTGTGAGGCATCGCCTTGATAGGGCTGAAATAGCGATAATAGACCGCCTGATCGGAAAACCTGTAAAAGAGGCGTCGCATCTCGTCTTCGTCGGACGGCTTTATCGCCCGGAAACGGACCGACAATCCATCCCTGAAGGTGTGGACGCTGCTTACCTTTTCCGGATATAGATGACCGGAATCAGCGAAATATATTTGATCGGCATAGATCATCTTGGCCTGTTTCGCCTGCTGGAAAAGCTCCGCCCGGTCATCGGGATGGGCGATATCGATCAGGGCCAGGGCCCGCTCCCGGAGGGTTCTTCCCATCAGGTATGCAACCCCGTACTCCGTTACAACGATGTCGAGAGATTCGCGGTTGGAAAACTGGTAGGGCATCGCAGCCACGGAAACGACGATGTTGGCCTCGCCCCGGCGATTGCGGCTCGGCAGGGCAAAGACCGTTCTTCCCTTGGCGGACATGGCGGCCCCCATGAAAAGCTCCTGGACCGCACCGGGTCCTGAGGTGACGTTTCCCTTCCCCATGTGGAGAGCCACATTGCCGGTCAGATCCACCTTGCGGGCGGGCAGGATCGCCATCACCCGGTCATTGCGTCCGATGACCTTGGGATTAAGAACCACATCGATAGGCTGAAATTCCACCAAAGGATTCCGGTCGAGCCAGACCAGAAGCTCCTCCGTGCCCAGGATATAGGAGGCGACTGATTTCCCCCTAAAGACGACCTTGCGCCGGTTGGACACGGCGCCGCTTTTCACCAGTTCCATCAGGGCATCGGTAAAAAATGGGGAGTGGATGCCAAGATTCCTCTTGTTTTTCAACTGATTGCACAATGCCTCATAGAGAGGACCGATGGCAAAGGAAATGCAGCTTCCGTCTTCGACAATGGTGGCCACATGCCCGGCGATTTTTAGATAAACCTCATCCAGGGGCCACCGGGGGACATAGAAGAACGGTTCCGTACCCTCGATGAGGGCGTCGAATTCATCGATGTGGACCAGGGTGTCGCCGAGGGTGCGGGGGGCACGGGGATTGATTTCGCCGATGACTATCGCGGCGCTTTCCATGGCCTGACGCTCCACGGACATCCCCAGCCCCAGGCTGCAGTAGCCCGTTTCATCGGGCGGCGTAATCTGGATGAAGGCGATATCGATATGGATGGCCCCGGTGCGGAAAAGCCAGGGGATCCGGGAAAAACGGCTGGGGATGAGATCCACCCTTCCCTCCGAAATCGCTTCTCCCGCCACCCAGCCGGAAAAGAAGGTCTTCAGACGGTACTTCCTGGAAAACCTCTCATCGATGGCCACGGCGTCACCCAGACTTACCAACTGGATAACTTCCAGGTCCTGAAGATTCGGCTGGATCGAAGCCATGAGGTGCTTGACCAAAGTCCGCGGCTCGGCCATTCCCGTACCCAGGAATATGGACATCCCCGGCTCGATCTTTTCCAGAATGCTTTCGGCGCAGACCAGCCGGCGCATCCAGTCCGGATCGCTCTTTTTTGCCTGCCTGAAGTTCTTGAAGATCATTCCATCCTTCTCCAAACATCAACGGATACAAACCATTTACCTGTCCCGCCTGTCGCTGCGACGCGGTGGATACCAGCCGGCCAGGTCCATCTTTATAACTTGACTCCAGTCGCTTCTTGCTACGGGCCGCCAACGGCGGGCGGTATGGGTCGCTATTAAGTAACTTCTCTCAAGTCACTACATGATAAAGCGCCCCAGGGGGCGTGGGTCGCTATTCACTATGGCGCAACGAGAAGGGGAAATCGAATCCCAGGCCGAGCCTCACGAAGTTTGAAATGGATGCATAGTCGCTGAGCATGAAGTCCCTCATTTCCGCGGCAAGCTTCTTTAATTCCCCGGTGCCCGCATCGAGATACCGCCTCATCGAGGGCTCAATGTCTGTCTCTCCGGTGAGGGGCTCGTCCATAAAGCAGATCAGGTTGAACGGCGCCCCGTTTTCACTATCCCAGACCCCCGCCCCAAGAGTTGGGGATTTCAGCTTCATCAAAATCCGGGCGGCGGAAATGATCGACCCTCCCCGGACGCCCAGGATGAAATCCCCCGCCTCCATCTCCCGCCAAAGCAAACAATTATCTTCCGTTTCCTGGGCGCCCCAGAGAAAGCATCTTCCCAAGGGATAGATATTCCTGAGCCTTTCAACAATATCCCCCTCCTCAACAAGCCTCGATACCCTTGTGAGCCCATGACCTTTTTGCCCCTCATCGCCGTAGCCGGTCCTGATCGTCGCCGCGTCGGAAGAAAAGACGAACACATTTTCCATGCCCTGCCTCAAGTGCCATCCGATTGATTTTAACTATTGGATATTTGACGCTATATTTATCACCGCAGGGGAAGTATAGGATAATAAAGTTTTTTCTTCAACGACTTTATCGATTCAAGCGGTTTTTTCCTTGACATATAGTGTCATACGGTTTAAAAAAGCGCATCCTTATAATTCAAGAACGGATATGCGCTGTTGCGTGGTGGCGGCGATTAGGCGTTGACGGTTTGCCGTCATACTGAACAGTGCCGGAGATGCAAATTATTACATTCGCGCTTCATAATTTGCATGTATTCAAATTTTAATTGGTTTTCAGGATGACCATTCGTCGGAGTCGGGCCAAAACAACAAAGAAAGGGGGGATAGAGCTTCCGGTTTCGGACGTTTTTCAGCTTGCCTAATAGGACGGGGTCTTCGGTCGACACACAAACTGGATCGATGCTTTGATCGATCAATTTCCTAATTACTATTATGGAGGGATTTACAATATGCCGCAACAAAAGATTGAAAACAAAGAGAAAATATTTATGCCAACCCCAGCCCAACAGAGACTCAGGGACAAAACCATCACGGCGAAGCAGTGGGCCGACATGGTCAAAACCGGCGATTGGATCAACCGCGGCGGTCCCGGTTCGGATACGTTTGTAACGATGGAGGCCCTGGCGGCCCGTCTTGGCGACGGCCCCGGGCAGGTGAACAACATCGAGATCTGGAACCAGGCGATCATGTGTGGCAACAATTTCTGCGCCGCCGCCGACATGGAGGGTAAATACCATGTCCTCCACGAGGCCTTCATCCTTCCCACCACCCGCGGTCTCATGACCAAGGGTTACAAGGGAGTTGATTGGAAGCACTGGGGCTGGGCCCTGGGCATGGACGCCGAATACGCCCGTTTCTACCGTAAGAACCGGGCAGATCGCGCTATGGATTGGGGCGTCCAGTCCGTCGCCGTTCCCCAGGCGGGATATGTAAATGCCAGCTACGGCGTCAACAACTTCATGATCGTCGCCAAGTCCTGCAAGAAGTTCGTCTGCGAGATCCGCTCCGACTACGCCTGGTGCGAAGGCGGCCGCGGCATGTTCCTGCCTGTTGACGAAGTGGATTATTTCGTCGAGGTAGATGTGGACGACCCGAAATACCAGTGGCCTTACATCGCCGAGAAAAATATCCAGCCGGATGCCATCCAGAAGGCCATCGCGGCCAATTGCGTCTCCATCATGCGGGACGGCGACTGCATCCAGGTCGGCATCGGCGCCCTTCCCACCGCCGTCGTCCTCGGCATGCGCGACCACGGACTGAAGAACCTTGGCGTTCACAGCGAGATGATCGGCGAATACGCCTTTACGCTTCTCGAGGCGGGCGTGGTTGACAATTCCAAGAAGAACATCGACAAGGGCCGCTGCGGCTGGGCCTACATCATGCCCGTCGATACCCCCCGCTACTATGAGTGGGTACACCGCAATCCGCAGTTCGCCGGATTCGACATCGGTTACACGAACAATATCGTGACCCTCTCCCAGCTCGACAACATGGTGACCGTCAACAACTTCGCCCAGATGGACCTGAGAGGAGTAAATGCGGCAGGCAATGTCGGCGGCCGTCCCATCTCTTCGACAGGCGGCCAGCTCCAGTTCACCCTCGGCGCGATGATGGCCAAGGGCGGCCGGGCCATCCTGGCAGCGACGGCCCGGGACGGCAAGGGCCGGTCCCGCTTTGTCACCGCGCTGGATTCAGGCAGTGCCGTTACCGTTCCCGATCAGCTCGTAACCTGGGTCTGCACCGAGTACGGCATCGTCAACATCATGGGCTGCACCGACGCCGAGAAGGCGGCGAAGATCATCTCCATCGCCCATCCCGATGACCGTGCGGAACTGGAAAAGGCAGCCGTGGAAAAGGTCGGCATCAAACTGAACCACTGGATGTTCAAGAACGCCCCGGATCGCCGGTTCCCGTCGCCCGAAACGCTGAAGGAGCACAAATACGGCTACATGGACCTCGAGTTCATTCCGAAGGAGATCGCGAAGCTCAGCGACTGATCCAAAACTGAGCCGGCAACATTATCGAAAAGGCAAGGTGCTTGCACCTTGCCTTTTTTTATCTCTCATATTCATAATCCGACGTTAAAATATCAATGGCTTTCAGGTCAGCGCACACCATGTAAGCCATTGATTTTATTTGGTGCCTGGGGCGGGAATCGAACCCGCACAGCCTCAAGGACCGAGGGATTTTAAGTCCCTTGCGTCTACCAGTTCCGCCACCCAGGCAATGTATTATGTCCTTGTTATTCCAGAGATTATGCAGCCTTTATCCGTATGATCGGCGGGGGCGGGTGGGGGCCGCGCTTCCCGCCGGCTTTGACCGTATCCGCCCCGGACCATTATGGACGGCACTCTAATGTTTTTTTCCATATTTGGCAAGTTCTTTGTTTCCCCCATCGCTTGGACCGAACCATTTTTGGTGCAACCGGAAGGGCGGTCGCCCTCCTGGATCTGAAGATGCCCGGATGGATGGTCTGGAAGTACTGAGAAACATCCGCCGGGATGACCGGACCCGGTTGATACCCGTGGTGATCCTCACTTCCTCCCTTGAAGAGCAGGACCTCTTAAACGGATACGGTCCCGGCGCCAACAGTTACGTCCGTAAAACCCGTGGACTTCAATCAGTTCAGCGAGGCGATGCGGAAGTTGGGACTCTAATGGCTCCTCTGGAACGCCCCCCGCCCGGAAGCGGGATGGGTGAGAATTCCAGACGGAATCCGGCAACGGGCACTCCGTTCTCCTTGACATTTCTCCCCCTGGTCCATAAATTGCCCTCATGTTTAGCCTGAAGATCCGCCACGACATCTGAACCCCCGGCGGACGCCGGGGACTAATCTTTATCAAGGAGCGTCACGATGCCCATCTATGAATTCAAATGCCGGCAGTGCGGGGAGGAATTCGAGCAGATCCTCTTCGCTTCCGACCGGGAGGAGGCGGTTGCCTGCCCGGCCTGCAAATCCAAACAGACCCGGAAACTGATGTCCACCTTTGCCGGCGGCAAGTCGGGGTGCGGATCCTGCACCTCCGCTTCCTGCGCCCCCTCCTGAGGCCACTGAGCTTCCATGACGGTCCGTCATGGTTTTTTTGTTGCGAATTCCGGTCGAATCCATTATAAGAGGCCGGCTTTCCATAAAGAATCCTGAAAGGAGTTCGGCAGCATGAATATTCTCATTTTTGGACCCAACGGCAGCGGCAAAGGCACCCAGGGGGCGATCGTCCAGAAGAAATTCGGCGTACCCCATATCGAGACGGGCGTCATCTTTAGAGACAACATCAAAAAAGGCACGGAACTCGGTAAAAAAGCCAAGGATTATATTGACCGCGGCGAGCTCGTTCCCGATGAGATCACCGTCCCCATGATCCTGAATCGTTTGAAAGAGGCCGATTGCGCCCCGGGATGGCTCCTCGACGGATTTCCCCGCAATCTCGTCCAGGCGGAGGCCCTCTGGAACGCCTTGGTCAAGGAAAACATGAAGCTCGATTACGTCATCGAGATCATCCTGGACCGCCAGACATCCAAAAACCGCATCATGGGCCGGCGGCTCTGCGCTACCGACAACAATCACCCGAACAACATCTTCATCGAGGCCATAAAGCCGGCGGTGAAGGACGGCAAGCCGGTTTGCCGGGTCTGCGGTTGCGAGACCCTCACCGCCCGGGCCGACGACCAGGACGAGTCCGCCATCGACAAGCGGCACAACATCTACTACGACACCAAAACCGGGACCCTGGCCGGCGTCAACTACTTCAAGGAGCGGGTCAAGGTCATCGAGGTAAGCGGTGTTCCCGGGGTGAAGGAAGTCTCCGAAGACCTCCTCAAGAAGCTGGGATAATCGCCGGAAAGGTCGAAAGCCGCCGGATGGCACCCACTCCGGCCGGCGGGGTGAACCGGTGTCATTCCGGTTCCGGGTACAACTCGATACCATGACGATGATGAAAGCGACCGGAAGTGGGAGGTTAAGCACGGAGAAAAACGATCCACTACCGGGAGATTTGTCCATGATGATCGACACCCGGAGTGCTGTCCTGCCGGTCCGGCAGACTGTAGCTGATGCATTTCTAATTGCGAGCCCTCCCTCCGGATCGGGGAGGGTTCTTTTTTTACCATAACCGGCCGCGATGGCAACAATGAACCATATCCGCAATTTCAGCATCATCGCCCATATCGATCACGGGAAATCGACCCTGGCCGACCGTCTCATCCAACACACCGGCGTCTGCGACGCCCGGAACTTTCAGGATCAGATCCTGGACAATATGGACATCGAACGGGAACGGGGGATCACCATCAAGAGTCAGGCGGTCGCCTTGCCCTACCGGGCCCGGGACGGCCGGGAATACACCCTGAATCTAATCGATACCCCCGGTCATGTGGATTTCAGCTATGAGGTCTCCCGTTCCCTGGCCTCCTGCGAGGGGGTACTCCTCCTCATCGATGCCGCCCAGGGAGTCCAGGCCCAGACCCTGGCCAATCTCTATCTGGCTATGGAACACAACCTGGAGGTCATTCCGGTGATCAACAAGATCGACCTCTTGGCCGCGGACGTGGAGCGGGTCCGGGAGCAAATCGACGGCGAACTCGGTCTCGATGCCGACACGGCCCTTCTGTGCTCCGCCAAGGCCGGCACCGGCATCGAAGAGATCCTCGAAGCGATCGTCGGACGGATCCCGCCGCCCCAGGGCGACCCCGCCGCGCCGCTTACGGCGCTCATCTTCGATGCCCAATACGACCCCTTCCGGGGCACCCTCATCCACTGCCGGGTCTTCGACGGCAGCGTCCGCGGCGGCGACATCATCCGCTTCCTTTCCACCGGGGCCGCCTACAAGGTGGAGGAGGTGGGTCATTTCCTGCTGGCCCGTCAGAAGCGGGAAATCCTTGCCGCCGGGGAGGTGGGCTACATCATCGCCGGGATAAAGACCATCGCCGACGTCCATACCGGCGACACGGTGACCCTGGCCGACCGTCCCTGCGCCGGGCCGCTGCCGGGTTTCAAGGAGGTGAAACCGGTGGTTTTCGCCTCCATCTATCCCATCGCCTCGGACGACTACGAGGATCTCGCCGTCTCCCTGGAGAAATACAAGCTCAACGACGCCTCCTTCATCTATGAAAAGGATTCCTCCGTCGCCCTGGGGCAGGGATTCCGGTGCGGGTTTCTGGGGCTTCTCCATCTGGACATCGTCCAGGAGCGCCTGGAGCGGGAATTCGACCAGTCCATCATCCTCTCCGTCCCCAGCGTCCGCTACCGATTCACCCTGAAGGACGGCGCCGTACTCGAGGTGGACAATCCCGCCCATTATCCAGCCCAGATGTCCATCGCCAAGGGCGAGGAGCCCTTCATCCGGGCGTCCATGATGCTTCCGGAACGTTACCTGGGGGCCGTGATGAAACTCTGCCAGGAGAAACGGGGGGTCAATTCCACCCTCCACTATCCGGGTCCGGGACGGGTGGAGCTGATCTACGAGATGCCCCTTTCCGAAGTGATCTATGATTTTTACGACCGTTTCAAGACCGTTACCCAGGGTTACGGCTCCTTCGATTACGAGGTCATCGATTACCGGGAAAGCAACCTGGTCCTGCTCGACATCCTCGTCAACGGTGAGAAGGTGGACGCCCTCTCCCAGATCGTCCATCGTGACCGGGCCCGAACCTGGGGCCTCCAGGCCTGCGAGCGCCTGGAGGAGGAGATCCCCCGCCAGATGTTCAAGATCGCCATTCAGGCCGCCATCGGCGGCGAGATCATCGCCCGGACCACCATCTCGCCTTTCCGGAAGGACGTTACGGCCAAGTGCTACGGCGGCGACATCACCCGTAAGAGAAAGCTCCTGGAAAAGCAGAAGCGGGGGAAGAAACGGATGAAGATGATCGGCAACGTCAGCATCCCCCAGAGTGCCTTCCTGGCCGTCCTGAAATCCGATACGGATTAGTAGGTTTCACCTTCCCGGCGCCGAATACGGGAATGCTTATATAAAAATACCTGCAAGCGACCGGACGCTTTCATTATCGTTGTGCCAGAATTAGGCATGAGAGTTCTCTGGTCTTTGGTTTCCGGGCGCGGAAATGACCGTTCCCGGACCTTTACGGGCGGTGAAAAACCCTCAAGGCTGCCGTAGGCGTAACGAAGGATGATAATATCCGGCTACCCGCGGACTTTTTCATAAAAAAATGCGGTAAAGCGTCGAGAATGATGAACAAGCCCGCCGGCCTCTATATCCACGTCCCCTTCTGCAAATCCAAATGCCCCTATTGCCATTTCTATTCCACTACCGAGACGGGGAGGGCGTCGCGGTTCATCGACGCCCTCGACCGGGAGATGCGGGAATACCGCCACCGATTCACCGCCTTCGACACCATCTATATCGGCGGGGGCACCCCTTCCCTGCTGACCATCGCCGACCTCGACCGCATCCTGACCGCCGCACGCCGTCATTTCACCATCGCCGGAAACGCGGAGACGACCGTGGAGGTCAATCCCGCGGATGCCGACGGAGCATGGTTTTCCGATCTGCACGGCCTGGGGATCAACCGGATCCATCTGGGCGGCCAGTCCTTTTCCGCGCCGGCGCTGCAATTCCTGGGGCGGCGGCACACACCCCAAAATATTTATGAGGCCGCGACACTGATCAGGGGGGGCCGTTTCGACAATTACGGCCTCGATCTGATCTGGGGCCTCCCGGGACAAAACCTTGACGACTGGCGCCGGGATCTGGCCGCCGCCTTGTCCCTGGAACCGGCACACCTCTCAGTTTATCAACTGTCCGTCGAACCCGGCACCCCCCTTTGGAGGCGCCTCCGGCGCAGCGAATTCTCCCTTCCCGGCGAGGAGCCGTCCCTGGAATTCTTCCTGGCCACGGATGATCTGCTCGACCGTGCCGGCTTCCTCCACTACGAGGTATCCAACTATGCCCGCCGGCCGGAATTCGCATCCCGCCACAACGGTAAATACTGGCGCCATGCACCCTATCTGGGCCTGGGACCTTCCGCCCATTCCTTCCAGGACGGCCGGCGCTGGTGGAACTACCGGAATATAAACGCATATCTCGCGGCGCTGGCGGAGGACCGGCTTCCCGTGGCGGGATCGGAAACCCTGGGCCAAAAAGAGCTGCGCCTTGAAACCCTCTTTCTGGGTCTCCGGACGGCGGACGGCATCGACATGAGTTCATTCCGCCGCCGCTTCGGCGAGGATCTCCGGGAAACCCGCAAAGATATCCTGTCCGGGCTGATTTCCGAGGCCTTGCTCATCATCGAGGACGACCGTTTAAAGCCCACCGTCAGGGGCATGGCCACGGCCGACCGCCTTGCGGTGCTCCTCTGAGACCCCTCGCCAGCAAATTGGTTTTTAACCGGCAGGGGCCGCCCAGGCCGAGGAGGAACCGCTATGTCCGTGGCTTGAAAACTATGGTAACGGCAACTGTACGCGCCAACGCCAGCAGGACAAGTTTCCATGTGTAAATTAATGCCACTATAGAAAACCCCATGAACAGGGGAGCACCAAGTAGCATGAAGATGGCGTTTTCATAGCCTGGCGGCATTAGCCAGGACGATGGGCATTTTTTTACGATATCGTCATAATTTTGGTTGCACCAGCGCGGCCGCTGCGATATGGTCGGTCAGGAGATGCGGTCATGCCCCCGTTTTGCAAATCCATTCGCTTTCAGTTGCTCCTGCTTGTAGTCATTTCAATCCTGCCGGCCCTGGCCATAATCGTCTTCTCCGGCATCGAGCGCCGAGTCGAAAACATCGGTGAAGTCCAGCGAAATCTCGATAACGCCGTTTACGGACTCGCCCGGGAACATGAACGCAATGTGGTGAGCACCCGCCAGTTTCTCATAACCCTTGCCATGCTTCCCCAGGTGCAGAACCGGCGGGCGGAGGATTGCAATCGTCTCTTCAAATCCCTCCTCAAGGAGAATCCCCTCTATGCCAACATCTTTGCCGCCGACGCCGGCGGCAAGGTCTTTGCCGGCGCTCTGCCCTTCAAGCCATTTCTCATCCAGAACAGGAAATTTTACCGGGATGTGATGCGCACCGGCTTATTCGCCGTCGGCGAGTACCGGCTCGGGGTCAGATCGGGTCGTCAGGTGCTTCCCTATGCACATCCGATTCGTGACATCCGGGGGAAAATAACCGGGGTGGTCGTGGTCGGGATCGATCTGTCCCGGTATGGAGAGATACTGGAGATAGACAAGATACCGCCGGGGGCGGTGCTGTCCCTGACCGACCACCGGGGCACCCGGCTCTACCGCAACCCCGATCCTCAGTCCTTCGCCGGCGCCCCGGATCTCCCGGATATGGCGGCGGCGATGTCTGATGGTCCTCCCCGGGGCGTCTTTACAGGTAGCGGAGGGGACGGCGTCCGGCGGATTTACGCCTATCAACGGTTCCATCTCCGTCCGGAAGAACCGGTCTATCTCTATATGCGCATGGGCGTCCCCGAAGCCTATGCTCTTAACAAGGTCAACCGGAATTTGCTCTTCAATCTCGCCCTGCTCAGCGTCGCCACCCTGGCGGCCCTGCTCTCCGCCTGGTTCATCGGCCGGACGATCATCGCCCAACGTCTGGAGCGACTGGCGGCGGCGGCGGAAAGTCTGGGCGGCGGCGATCTCACCGTCCGGACGGGGATTCTCTACCGGGAAGACGAACTGGGCCGTCTGGCCCGGTCGTTCGATCATATGGCGGCCGATCTGGAAGCGGGGGAAGCGGAACAACGCCGGATCGCGGAAATCCTGAGGCAGAGCGAGGAGCGCTACCGGACAATTCTGGATGAAATAGAAGACGGCTATCATGAGCTGGACCTGAAAGGCAACTTTACCTTCGTGAATTATTCTTTCTGCCTGATATTAGGATACGAAGAAAAGGAGCTGATCGGCAGGAATTATAGGGACTTTGCCGCCGATGACGAGCAAGCGGACCGGGTCTATGGACTTTACAATCAGATGTTCAGGACCGGCACCCCCATCAAACGGGCGGAATGGGACATCATGACCAAAGAAGGGGCCCGGCGGACCGTGGAGTTCTTTGCGTCGCTGATGAGAAATGAAGCCGGACACCGGACCGCATTCCGGGGCATCGTCCGGGACGTGACGGATCGCCGTCATGCGGAGGAACAGTATCGCACCATCGCCAACAGTTCTCAAACCGGCTTCTACATCATCAAAGGGGGAAGGATGTGCTTCGCAAACCCCCATATCCCCCGTTACTCGGGATATACGGATGACGAACTCATCGGGACGAAGATATTGAGTTTCGTCCATCCCGAAGACCGTGAGCAGGTAAAGACCTATGCCCGGGAGATGCTGGCGGGGCAGCGGACGCTGCCCTACGAATATCGCATCATCGCTAAATCTGGGGATGTGAAATGGCTCCTGGAAACGGTCACATCCATCACCTATCGGGGCCAGCAGGCGGTTTTAGGCAATACCATGGAGATTACCGACAGAAAGGAAGCGGAGGAGGCCCTGAACCGGGCCCTCGTCCGGCTCCACCGGGCCACCTCCTCCATTATCGAAGTAATCGTCATGGCCGTGGAATCCCGCGACCCCTATACCGCCGGTCATCAGAAGCGGGTCTCCGCGCTGGCCGGGGCGATTGCCCGGGAGATGGGGTATCCCCCGGAAGACTGCGAGGCCATCCGCATGGCCGGGGCCATCCATGATCTGGGGAAAATTTCCATCCCGGCGGAGATCCTGAGCATGCCGCGGCGGCTGTTGGACCTGGAGTATAACTTGATAAAAACCCATGCCGATAAGGGTTATCAAATCCTCAAGGACATCGAATTCGGCCGGCCGATTGCGGAAATCGTCCACCAACACCATGAACGCCTGGACGGGTCGGGTTATCCCCGGGGATTGAAGGGCGATGAGATATTGATGGAAGCCCGGATCATGGCCGTAGCGGACACCGTAGAGGCCATGGGCACCCATCGACCCTATCGCCCTTCTCTGGGAATCGAAGCGGCGTTGGCAACCATCGAGGCGGGAAGGGGAAGTCTGTATGACCGCCAGGTGGTGGACGTCTGCCTGCGCCTGTTCCGGGAGAAGAGTTACTCCCTCATTTAATTCGGGACATTATCTTTGACGATCAGGATGCTTTCCCGCCCTTTAGGCGTGAGCCGCCTCTTCTCCCGATCGTCCTTTTGATTGTGGACTCCGGAAACATTCTTTCCTCTGCCCCCTGCATATTGTACCCATTCAAAGCGCCTGTCGAGTCCTTTTCGAACCCGCCGTCCATCCCTGGAGAAAATATTTATTTTTAAGTATCTTCCCCATCCTGTCGATATATAAATCAAAAGGATGATTTCTCACGGGAGGTGCGTCATGGCGACGAAAGTCGGATATTATCGGCAGGATGGTTTCGAACTGCGGTTCGATCCCCGGCGTCCGGCGACGGTGGAATCAAAAAGGATGAGCATTGCGGACAACATCAGATACCTGATTCTGGAAACCGACTGGGATAAGGAACTGATCAGGCGGCAAACGATGATTGACGGACTGTGCAAAGGGGTGGCCGGCTTGGCGGCCTTTTACTTTTTACCGATCATTTTCAACATCTTTTGGCGATAGGGATGTTTATCAGTGCGGCCGCAGGGGGACCTTTGTGTTCCTTCATCCCCCACCACTCAGCAGAAGGGCCGCGTCAAGATAACGTCAAACCTTCATCTGCCCGTAATGCTGAAGGACCCGGGCCACATAAGATCTTGTCTCGGCAGGCATTTTCTCCGGCCTATTCTCCAAGTTGCCCATCCCCCAGTTATAAGCGGCAAGGACCTTCTCCAGATTCCCTCCATAACGATTCAGGAGCATCTTCAGATAACGTGTCCCACCCATGATATTTTCTTCTGGATCGTAAGGCCGGGTAACGCCCAGATCACTTGCCGTCACCGGCATGAGCTGCATTAATCCCATGGCCCCCTTGGGAGAGGTGGCCCCGGAATTGAAGTTGCTTTCCACCTGGATGACGCTTTTGATCAACGAGGGCTCCACCCCGAAGCGCCGGGCTGCACGTTCGATTATCTCCTCCATGGCGTCCGCGGCTCCGGTCGCGTCAGACAATACCTCACCCTGTCGATAATTTGACGGCGCCTTTTCCGATTCACGACTGTCAGGGGGCGGCAAATGCCGCCAGGAAACTTGGGACGGCACATTCTCCTTCTCAATATGATTGAGCATCGTCGAGATCATCCGATGGCGGAAATCCTGACGCAGCAAATCAAGATTATCCCCTTCCGAGGAATATGGCCCGGACGATTCACTCGCCATCGCCTTTTCCAGCATCTCGGCGAATTTCGAATCACCTCCGGCAGGCCGGCTTTCAAATCGCCGCTGTTCCGCGTCGGCAAGACGGGCTCGCGTCACCGCGGCATACCGGTCGATGATATCTACAACCGCCATAATGGACTCTCCCGGAAGTAAAATACAGCATGAGTGTTACAAGTACCATGCCAAATTTATCGATATTTCTTTAACGGGGAATCACAAGGGAAAACGTAAAGAGGGATTCAAATTGTCTTCAGAAAGCAATCGACCACCTGAGCGTCGAATTGGGAACCACGGTTTTTGATCAGTTGCTCGATCGCCCATTCCTTGCTCTGGGCCTTCCGGTAGGGGCGGTCATTCAAGATGGCGTCATAGGTATCCGCTACGGCGATGATGCGGGCCGCCATGGGGATTTCTTCCCCTTGCAGACCGATGGGGTATCCTTTGCCGTCCCACCGTTCATGATGATGACGGATCGTATTGCGCTCCTCATCAAAAAGGGCTATGGATTGGAGTATCCGTTCACCTATATCGGCGTGGGTCTTGATGATCCTATATTCTTCATCGGTGAGTCTGCCGTTTTTCAGGAGCACCGAATCAGGGATGGCAATCTTGCCCACATCGTGCAATGCCGCCGCTATCTTCAGGGATTCTATTTCCGAATGGGAGCAACCCATGCAGGTGGCGGTATCGATGGCATATGCCGTAACCCTGAGGCTGTGTTCTTCCGTATAATGATCCCGCAGTTGAATGGAAGCGACAAGAGATTTGAAGGTATCGAGGACATTTGCATAAAGGCTCTCATAGAGGACCTTGTTTTCCAGATTTAAAGACGCACGCTTGGTTAGGCTGGTCAAGTAATGCAGATCTTTCCTTGTAAATACACCGCGGTTTTTCTTTTTTCGGATGCTAAGCACCCCGAACGCCTTCCCTCTGATCAAGAGGGGAGTGCAGATAAGGGACGGGGAAATGTCGGGGTGATCCTCAGAATGGATCATTAGGGCCTCGTTCTTACGGATCACCTGGTGGAAGAAAGGCAGCAACGATTCATGACCACCACCATTCCCGGATCGTTCCCCGAAGGTTTTCGATACCCGTTCATGGAATTCCCCATTCTCGCCGTCATGGATCATGATCCGGCAGGCATCACCCTCGACAACCCGAATCGCCAGATCCACCATTTTATTGAATATCTGTTCGTTCTCCCCATCCAGGTTTTCCAGGGAGTCGTAGATGTAGCTCTGTACGGACAGATCATGAGTTTGCTCCGTCACCTTGCCGTCCTGGCGGGTATCGGAACCCTTCTTTGCCCCAGCCAATGATTGTTCCCGCAGGTAGATTTGTACTTTATAGAGCAAATCACTGATGTTGAAGGGTTTCTTGATGAAATCCACGGCGCCCTTTTTTATGGCGGACACGGTCAGGTCCGTGGCCGGCTGACCGGTAATCATGATTACCGACGTATCCGGATTGGTCTCCTTCAAATGCCGGAGCAGGTCCATGCCATCCATGCAGGGCATCATGACGTCGCTTATCACCAGATCATGAATTTCATTTTGCATGATTTTCAGGGCGTCGCGGCCATTATCGGCCTCGCTGACCCATTGATAACCCGATTGATGCAGGGCATCGACAATCATCTGGCGGGTCGAGCTGTAATCATCCACGACCAGGATCTTTTTGTCGAAGGGATTGTCGTGTTTTAAAGTCAGGGCCTGAACCATGATGGATCTTTCATTTCCAGGAGGTGTCTTTCTTGATCACATCCAGGAGACTATAAGATATCTTTGAGAATACTTGTGATTTATCCGCCTCGTTTCCGGAAAGAGTCACGGTGTCGGCATATCGGTCCCGTGGCGATCCCCCTTGGATGTCCGGACGATGGCGCGTCTTGAATTGCTTGGTGTAAGCCTTCAGTACGCTGTCCACCTGATGGGCTGATATGGTCATGCTCCACTTCCTCCCTGAAGCGTTTGAGATTTCGATTCGTCTCATTCATCGGAATATAGATTAAAAAACTTGAGAGTTTTTTTGGGCAAATTATTTTTTTATTTGGCACGATAAATGCTAATCAATAATTTCATAGACCATTCCTTATGATAGAGGTGAAAAGCCTATGTCCCACGCCATCAAACGTGAGAATACCGCAATCATACTGAAAAAGATTGATGAATGTCGCCTGCATTTAAAGAAGGAGAACATCTATTCCTGCCTGCTCTGTTTCCAGGCGGTTTTGCAGATGACCTTGAAGACCAAGATGCTTCCCGGAGATGAGAGGGAAATAATGAAGGCAATCAATGAGTTCCAACAACATCTTTCCTCATCTCCTGCTTTCGGCGCCTATTACGGCCCCGTTTCCTTTCATGACAATGCGGTCAGTACTTCTCTGGACTTCGTGGAACAACTCATCCTCATCAATGAAGAAGAGCTAAGGCAAAAGATGGGACCGCTCGACAATAAAGTCCCTGGGGCGGCGCCGGCTCAGGAGGGACCGGCCGCCGCGGCACCGCCCGACAACAGTGATCGCCAGCGGGAAGACCGGGTCAGGAAGGCCGGCTTGCTACTGGATCAGGGGGAATACGGCATGGCCAAGGAACTTCTCAGTGATGACGAGGAATCGACATCCATGCTACTCCAAATCGCCAACAATCTCGGCATCCAATACCGCAAGGCCGGCCAGTTCGACCGTGCCGTCGCGGAATTCCGCAAGGCCCTGGCCCTTTATCCCGATGACGAGGGCCTATATTACAATATCGCCCGGGTATATGTGGAACGGAAGGAATGGTCGGCCGCGGAGGGAGCCATCCAACAGGGCATGGCCATAAATCCCCAGTTCCAGGAGGGAAAGAATCTTTTGAAATACATCAGATCCAATATACGGAATTGAGCACGCTGACGAGATATGCTGATTCTATTCATTTATGAAGAGAGAGCTTTGCATCACTGCGGAAAAATGGTTCGCAAGCGGCGAATCAAATGTTTTTCGCCGTTCCGTGATTGAACTTAACGCTTGGTAATGAATGTGGTTTATACATTACCCATTCAGAGGCGAAAAAGATTTCTGAGCCGCGGCGAAGCCATTTTTCAAAGGTCTCGAAGAAAATATGCCGGCCGGGAACTGACGGATCGGAACTTCAGGGGTAAAATGCTCATCGTCAACGCCGTCGCCATGCTTACCAGAAAATCCGGAGACTATATCTACCGGGTGGAACAGCCGTCAATCGCCATGGGAAACACCGGAAAAGCGACGGTCATAACGGCAAGCACCATCTCCCCTTGGTTTGAAAGTCTCTGCCTGGCCGCGGACATCCTCATCGTCCACCTCCTGAGCGAGCACGATCTGTTGCCGATTCTCGTCGAAAGGAAGAGCCGCCGCCTGCCCGTAATATATGAATTGTCAGACAATATCGTCGCTCCCCATACCGGTGTAGGCATCAAGGGATGGTTTTCCGATCCCTTAAACCTTGCCCTGTCCTTCCAGTACCTCCGCATGGCCGATGCCGTCCAGGTAACCGGACCCGGTCTGGAGGAGCGGTTCAAATTCGGCAATCCCCGGACAATCATTTTTGCCAATCAGATAGATTCCATGGGAAGCCTTGCCCGGCCGGACAGCCGACGCATCACCATAGGGTGGGCCGGATCCACCGGACACCTCCGGGATGTGGAAAGCACCATCGCCATCGTCGGCCAGGTGATGCGGCGGCATCTCAATGTCGATTTCGCCCTCATGGCCGATAAAGAAATTTATCGTCTGTGGGCCGCCGCTTTGCCCGCCGGCCGCATTCGCTACACGCCTCCCGGGACGCTGGCCGCCTATCTCGATTTTCTGCAAACGATCGACATAGGTCTGGCGCCCTTGCTGGACAATCCCTACAACCACTGCCGGTCGGACGTGAAATTTCTGGAATACGCCTCCCGGGGAGTGGTTCCGGTCTTGAGCCACATCACCCCCTATCTCGATTCCGCGCAACCGGGAGAAACGGCATTCCTGTATCGATCGCCCCAGGAACTCGGCCCACTGCTGACGCGGCTCATCGCCGACGCCGGTTTGCGTGATCGGATTCGCAGGGCCGCCTACGCCTATGTCAACGAGCATCGCCGCGAGGAACGTCACGCCGACGAGCGTTTGACATTCTATGAAGGTCTCCTTGATATATATGCCCGCCCCGGGGATATGCCACCGGATTTGCCCCGGCAGCGCCGGGGAAGCGGAACTGGATATTTTGAGCTTACACCTTCCCGAGCGGAGACGCATCTTTTGCAGGGAATTGTAAAAGATGCGGAAGGATTTCTAATGGATGCCCGCATGGAGTACAAGCAGGCCGCCGCGGAAAACCCCCGTTACTATCTGCCCTGGTTCTGGCTGGGTTACTCTTCCCTGCGCCACGGTGACACCGATGCCTGTCAATGGCTTGACGAGGCCATCAAACGCAACCCCAACGCCCTTAGGGCACGCCTCCTGAAGGCTAAATGCCGTCAGGACCAGGAGCCGGCGCAGGCGCTCGATGATCTCTTCGCCATGACGAAACGATGGCCGGACTATGCCCCGGCGGCGCTAACGATGGGTGAACTGTTGGAAAGACATTCTGTTCACGACGAGGCGCTGCACTGGTACAATCATGCCTTGGATATCAATCCCTTTTGCAGTCCCGCGGCTCTGGGCATGGGTCGGATTTATGAACGTCAAGGCGACAACCACCAGGCCGGAAGAGGATTCGGCGCCGCCGCCGACCTTGCCCCTCCCTGGGCGGAAGCTCAATATTTCATGGCCCGGTGGTGCCTATCCCAAAATGATCTCGATATGGCGGCCGAATATTGCCGCCGGACCATCCTCGCCGATGCCGGCCATTCCGAGATCGGAGCCGTCATAAAGGAAATAGAAAAGCGGGGGACGGTCATAAGTGAATAAACAGGCATATTACTTGCAGAAAGATTTTGTGACATTGGTCCATAATCGGAAGATGCGGGATCCCGTTCAAGGCGAGAGCTTTGCAGAACTGTGGATAAATGGTTCGCAAGCGGCGAATCAAATGTTTTTCGCCGTTGCGTAATTGAACTTAACGCTTGGTAATGAATAAGGTTTATACGTTACCATTCAGAGGCGAAAAAGATTTCTGAGCCGCGGCGAAGCCATTTTTCAAAGGTCTCAAGGCATGTGCGCGGGAGGAAATTATCAACGACGACGGAAGAAGAACATATGACGTCCACGGAAGCGATCATGGCCCGGGCGGAGGAATTTTACGCCACCGGCAGGAGCGAGGAAGCCAAGGAATGTTTCCTCACGGTCCTTGCCGATGAGCCATGCCATAAGGAAGCCCTGAACAACCTCGGCGTGATCTGCCATGAAGAGGGCAATACCGGGAAGGCCACGGAATACTTTCTCCAGGCCCTTTCTGCGGATCCTTACGATCGGGACGCGCTGCTTAATCTTGCCGACACGCTTCAATCGATCGGGCAACTCCCGGCGATTTCCTCGCTGATAAAGAAACAGGTTCAGAAGGACCCCCGGGACAAGGAACTCCGAGAGGTCCTCGACAAGACATATCTTCTCTCACGCCGGGGGACGGAGGCGGACAAGGCCCTTTTCCCGGAAACGGGGGAATCTTTTTTTATCCTTTCCACCGGAAACTGCGGTACGGCCACCCTGGCGGAAGTGCTCCGCACGGCAAACAATGCCCGGATTTATCATCGTCCGGACAGCCTCCTGGAGGAGAACATCCCGGCCTGCTACCAGGGCAAAAGCGACCGGCGCCGGGTATTTTACGAAAGCCGCCGCAAGCTCATGGAGGCAACCTGGCGCGAGGGATTGATTTACGGAGAGACCACTCCGGCGACCGCTTTTTTCTGTGACCTCATTGCCCGGGACCTAAACCGGGCCAAATTCGTCATTCTGGTCAGGAACCCCCTTTCTTTCGTCTGTTCTTCCCTGCATCGCAATTTCTATCAGGGCCATCGCGAAGACAAACTGCGCCTGCGCCCGGCGCCGGAAGACCGGGATTATCCGGAATGGAGAAAATTGACGCAAACGGAAAAGATCTGCCGGTTATGGACGGAGACATATCAGGGCATAACGCAGGGATGCGAATCCGTTGACCCTGGCAGAGTGATGACCCTGCATCTAAAAGACCTCGCCGCCGGCACGAAAACCATCGAGAAGCTCTTCGCCTTTCTGGGGCTCAAAGGTTTCCGGGCGGACGCGACCGCCACGATTCTGCGAACGAGGCTCAATGCCGGCAGTTACGGTCGATTTCCCGAGAGCGACGATTGGTCCGGTGAGATGCGCCGCCGGATACTCCGGCTTTGCGGTCCCGTGGCCGAAAAATTGGGCTGCCGTCAGGAAGAAAGAGACAATCCCTATCCAGCCGGTCCAGTCGCCGTCCATGGCCCGACACCGGCGCCGCTGCCGGCGGCCGCCAAACGCCCGCCCCGGGTTACCATCGGCCTCCTGATTTACAGCGGCGGCGCTATGCTGTCCCAGTCCCTGGAATCCATCTTGAGCCAGGATTGCGGTGATTTTGAATTGATCGTCTCCGACCACGGATGCGATCCTTTTGTCGAAGAGGTTGGCAGGCATTATGAACGGCTCGACGGGCGAATAAGATACATCAACAGCGGGGACCGTCAGGAATATCTGGGCATCAACAATTTCGCCCGGATGATCGAGTTGTCCGAATCCCCCTATTTCATGTGGGCCTCCTACGACGACCGGATAGAAAAGGGATTTGTACGCCGCTGCCTGGAAACGATCGAAAAGGATGAAACCATTGCCCTGGTTTATCCCCACTCCCGGGTCTATAATGAACAGGGTGAGCTTGTCGGTCCCGGCAACGACGTTTTAAAGGCCGATGGCGACGATCCCGCCGACCGCTTCCTGCATGTCATCTGGGAGCTGAACATGTGCAATGCCTTCTACGGCCTCTTCCGGAGGCAAATGATGCGAAAAGCCCGGTCGTTGCGCATGAATGCCTACGCCCACGACAACCTGTTTCTCGCCGAGATCGCGCTGATGGGCAGGATTATTCAGATCGAAGATGTCCTGTTTATCCGTCACCTTACGAGAAATTACGATTTGAGCCTCGCGGAGCATCATGCCGACGTCATCGGCGCCCTGGATCCTTCCTATCTCGAAGCCGGCATCACCCTCCCATTCTGCCGTCTGACCTACTCCCACTGCGAGTTGGTCAACCATTCCCGGCTGCCCATGGAGCGGAAAGAGTTTCTTACCGCCGAGATCCGCCGCTGTTTCCGCCAGCGCTGGGCCGGTCAGTTGGAATACGAACTGAGCCGCCTGATTCAGCTCATCAGAAATCAAGTGTATTTCCTGACCTGGGACGGAAGGACCTACCAGCCCGATGTGCACAGGCAATCCCATCAGCTTTTTCATTTCCATTTCACCGATTTGCTCAAAACCGTTTCCGAAGCCATGTTCCTCTTTCCCGAACACGAAGGCCTTCAGGAAGCATTCCATCTGTTGCTCCAGGAGCGGGGTCTCGCTCCCGCCCAATCCGCAAGCCATCTGTCACCACTTAAGGAGGCGGCAATATGAATCCCTGTCTGATCTGCTCCCAGGAAGTCGAACCTTTCATCTCTTTCGGAAGGATGCCCATCGCCAACGGCTTTTTGTCCGCCGGTGATTTTCCCGACGAGTATTTTTTCGATTTGCAGGCCGGCTTCTGCGACCGCTGCCAGATGGTGCAGCTCACCGAGCTCGTGGATCGCGAACGGATGTTCCACGACAACTATCCTTTCTATTCCTCCACCTCGACACGGATGGCCGTACATTTCCAATCCTTCGCCCAGGAGGTCCTTTCCCGGCGCATCGGCGGCGGCAATCCTTTCGTGGTGGAAATCGGCAGCAATGACGGCATCATGCTCCAACATTTCGCCCAGGCGGGAATCCGTCACCTGGGCATCGAGCCGTCGGCAAACGTTGCCGCCGCCGCCCAGGCCAAGGGCATCCGTACCATCCGCCGTTTCTTTGATGCCGAACTGGCCGGGGAAATCGTGGCGGAGCACGGCCAGGCCGACGCCTTTCTCGGCGCCAACGTCATGTGCCACATCCCCTATCTGCATTCCGTACTCGAAGGAATAGAAATCCTTTTGAAACCGGATGGATACGTAATCTTCGAGGACCCCTATCTGGCCGATATCGTCACCAAGACCGCCTACGATCAGATCTACGACGAGCATGCCTTCTATTTTTCCCTCGCCTCGATTCAGTATCTGTTTTCCCGGCACGGCATGGAAGTAGTGGATGTACAGCCCCAGGACGTTCATGGCGGTTCCATGCGTTACATCATCGCCCGCCGCGGCGCCCGTCCCGTTGCCATGGCGGTCGGTTCCCTGGCGGAGAAGGAGAAAACCCAGGGTTTGGACCGGCGGGCCACCTTCGCCGATTTCCGTGGCCGGGTGGAAAGGTCCCGGGAAGAACTCCTCTTCCTGCTCCGCCGTATCCAAAAGGAAGGGAAAAGCGTCGCCGGTTACGCGGCGACTTCCAAGAGTACCACGGTTCTGAACTATTGCGGCATAACTCCGGATCTGCTTCCCTATATCAGCGACACCACCCCTCTGAAGCATGGCAAGTTCAGCCCCGGGATGCACATCCCCATCCGTCCCTACACGGAGTTCAAGGGCCGCTTTCCCGATTATGCCCTGCTCTTTGGCTGGAACCATGCCGAGGAAATCATGGCCAAAGAGGAGGCCTTCGTGGCCGGAGGCGGCAAATGGATCCTTTATGTTCCGGAGGTACATGTTAAGTGATCCCCTGTAGCGATCCCCATGCCTCGTATTTGTCCTGCCGGGTGGAAATCGACGGCGCCGTCGCCGCCGTGCTCGCGGGCGGCCGGTACATCCTGGGCAAAGAAGTGGAGGCCCTGGAAAGAGAATTTGCCGCTTTCTCCGGCTGCCGTTACGGCATTGGAGTGGGCAGTGGCACCGAGTCTATCCATATCGCCCTGCGGGCTTGCGGCATCGGCGCCGGAGACGAGGTCATCACCGTCTCCCACACCGCCGTCGCCACCGTGGCGGCCATTGAAGCCGCCGGGGCGACGCCGGTCCTGGTGGATATAGAGCCAGGCTATTTCACCATCGACCCGGCAAAGGTGCAAAAGGCGATTAGCCCCCGCACCAAGGCCGTCATCCCGGTCCACCTTTACGGTCAAACCGCCGAGATGTCGGCCGTCACGGATATCGCCCGGGAAAAGGGGCTCCGGATCATCGAAGACTGCGCTCAGGCCCACGGTGCATCCTATCGAGACCGTCCGGCGGGATCATGGGGAGACCTGGCCTGTTTCAGCTTCTACCCTACGAAGAATCTCGGCGCATTCGGCGACGGAGGCATGGTAACCACCAGCGATGGGGAACTGGCGTCGAGATGCCGCCTCCTCCGGGAATACGGATGGGCGGAGCGGTACGTCAGTTCCCAGCCGGGTTTCAATTCCCGGCTGGATGAAATCCAGGCCGCCATCCTCCGCGTAAAACTTGCCCGATTGGCATCCGACAATGTAAGACGCCGCCAGCTCGCCGACCGTTACGACCTGCTTCTGGCCACGGCCGTCCGTACCCCAAGGCGTCGGCCGGGATCCCGCCATGTCTTTCACCTCTATGTGGTCCGCGCCGCCGCGCGGGACCGGCTGCGGAATCACTTGCATCACCTCGGCATCGGCACGCTTATCCATTACCCGGTCCCCGTTCACCTCCAACCGGCCTACCGGGGACGTATCGACTGCCCGGGCGGAATGGAGGAAACTGAACGGGTGGCAGGAGATATTCTCTCCCTGCCCATGTATCCGGAACTCGCGGTGGAGATGGTACACCGGGTTGCGGAGGCCGTGAAAGGATTCCGGGAGGCGCCGGATGATTGAAGGCGTAATTATCAAGCAATTGATCACCCATGCCGACGAGCGCGGCTTTTTCCGGGAACTCATCCGGGTTCAGGATGATTTTTTCACCGAAGGCTTCGGTCAATGGAGTCATTCCCTCATGTACACCGGCGTCGCCAAGGCGTGGCATATCCACAAGTGTCAGATAGACTGGTGGTATGTGGCCGGAGGGACATTGAAAGCCGCCCTTCACGACACCCGGACCACATCTCCCACCCGGGGAGAAACCATGGAATTGCTTATGGGGGATAATCAGCCGGCGGCCATCCTGCGCATTCCCCCCGGGGTGGCCCATGGCTGCAAATGCCTCCAGGGGCCATGCCACCTCTTTTATATAACATCCTCGATCTACGATCCCGCCGACGAGGGCCGCATCGGGCACGACGACCCGGCA
>Ga0302249_1000088_pt1 | contig 91547 bp, 75 predicted proteins | sample AAG_UR_Val_MG_FD_193531 | JGI IMG/M metagenome (GOLD analysis project Ga0302249, IMG submission 193531) | Enriched activated sludge microbial communities from anaerobic digester in WTTP, New Holstein, Wisconsin, United States - AAG_UR_Val | ecosystem: Engineered > Bioreactor > Anaerobic >... | reverse complement strand
GTCCCCGACCAAGGGCGGGCGCGAGAAATATGCCTGATGTTGTTCGTCGTCATAGATGACTTCGTAACGGTAGCCGGTGGTCGTTTTTTTCGCCGAAAGAATATAGGAAAATCCCACCTCGCCTTCCGTGTAATAATCATTGAAAACCACATAGAAAAAGAAACGCTCGTTCCTATATCCCAACGCGTGTCCATTAGGGGCGACATTCGTATAGAGATCTTTCTTGATGTCATAGTGTATCACTTGAAAGGAGTCCGTACTTTCCATTTCAATACCGATCCAGTCTTTCTCAAGACGAAGATCGTAAAGAACACCACTGGAGGCCGAATATCCACTAATTGTTAAATCGCGGTCGCATTCGCTGTATGAAATAGGATATGCGTTCATTTCAGGTAGCACACACGGCCATGGATAGCATTCTTTATAACTTGTCGTGCCGTTTTTGTATTTTTGGTATCTCTGCCAATTTCTCCATTCCCACAAATTCCTCACACACTGCGGATCATTCTCGGTGGGCGTATCGCACTCCGGCCGGCAGAAGGTTATCTTGCCGTCCTTATCTTTCAGCGGAAACCCTGACGCTTTGACATTCTCATAAACCTTGAGATCGGGACAGTTGACGGTATCGTTATCGGAAAGGACATCGTCAATGGTCTCATCGTTAGAAACAGCGGCATCGTCGCTCGTTAAAGTGTCGCCCTCCATGTGCGACATGTCGTCGTCCGCGGTCACCGTATCGGCGTCGTTCTTCGGTGTTTCTTGTTTGCAGGCAACCATGCTCAACATCAGAGAGAGAAACAGGGGGGCGGCCAAGCCGCCCCCGATAGCAAATATCCGTTTCATCCTCAACACCCACTCCAGTAACAGTCTCCCGTATCATAACCGGTACAGGTCGAATTGCAATAGGCGGTCCCGCTGTTCCACTGGGTGTCGTCGATCTCTTCGCAGTAGACGCTGTCGCTGTCGCAGAACTCGCCCGGCTCGAGGATGCCGTTACCGCAGATGGCGGGGACTTCGTTGTTGGTCGAGAGTTTCACCTTGTTCCCATCGGGGATGTAGACCCAGCCGTTGTACAGGTGGTTCTCCGCCATCTCCCGCATGTCGCCATTCAGTTCAAAAAAGTCGAGGTAAGTGTTTGGCAGGCCGGCAAAACGATACTCGTACCCGTCACAGGAGAGGTAGAATGCTCCGTGGTCGGTCGTCAGTTCACCGGTCGAGCAGTACGGATTTTCCCATGCCTTCCGGGTGAGGGTGTCGGCGTCGCGGATGTCGAGCCCGGAGTACCAGAAGGAATCCCAGTACATCGCCAGTTCGCCGCTGGCGATGGCGAAGTCGAGGGTACTGCCGATGTTCACATAGGCGAGACGGGCGAAGTTGTCCTTGTTGCGGATGTTGATGCCGTTGTCGTCGCCGACATAGAGTTTGTCATTGTAGAGTTGGATACGGTACTGGTAGTTGTAGGAGGTGCTGTAGAACGACAACTGGCTCAACGCGTTCGGATTGGCGGTATTGAACTTGTAGATGCCGCCGCTTGTCGCGGCGTACATGATATCGCCCTCGGCGACTTCAAGGTCATAGACGCGCCGGTTGGTGGTGAAGGTGCTCTTGAGGACCATCGCGTTCGGATCGCTGATGTCGTAAACGCGGATCGTGCTGTTCGTACCGACATAGAGCCGGTCGCCTTTCCCGGCTACGCTGTAGACGGTCGTGCCGATGGAGAAGGACTTATACCACGGATGGGTGAAGGGGGTGCAGAGACCGAGTACGAGGGTGCCACCTTTAAGAAGAGTGCCCGTTTCATTCAGGCAGTAGCCTTCTATGAGGGCGAGCATCTGATCGGGCGAGGAAATGACCGGCACGGCCGGATAGGAAACGGTTTCCTCGGTAAGGTCGAATGCAATGGTGCTGTGAGTTGTCTGGTAGAATTCAAGGATCGGACTCACCATGACGATCTTACCGTCTATCGGCTCGATGACGAGTTTCCGCAGGTCGCCGGTCAGGTTATCGTGGAGTTTGGTCCACTGGTCGGTCACGGTGTCGAAGGCCCAGAGGTCTTTCGGGGTACCGTTGTTCACATCGATGCCACCGACAAGATAGAGTTTGTCTTCCGCACCGTACGCATTATAAACCTTACGGGCGCTCGGAGTAACGGGCGGCGTGATCGCCGTGATGGTCCACGATGCCGTATCGAGTTTGCGGATGGCGGTCGTATTGTCGGTCTCATTACGCGAGAGAAGATAGACGGCATCGCCGACCGTCACGAGTTTCTTGCCGGTCAGCGCATCAAGACCCGTATCTCCCTTTGCCGTCAGGGTGTAGGTATAGACGGGCACCTCGTGCGTTACATGCATCGCCGTTCCGGTTTGTGTCGCCGTCAGCGCGAATATCTTCTCTACTGGAGAGGTGAGTCCGCTTTTGCCGATAATGACAAAACGGTCGCCCTGTTGCGTTATCGCCGTCACTTCCTGTATCTGATCGAGTCCTTCCAGCATGCCGATGCGGTGCCACTCGGGGAAGAATCCCGGATAACTCACGACGAGAGCGTACTCGTTGTCGAGTTGTTCGATGCTGTACAGCAGGTGATCCGTCCCTTCAAAAACGAAGGTGCCGCCGGGAGCGGCCTGTTTCTTTGTCGCGATGAATTCGTAGTCGCCTCCGGCGTTCTTGCGAAGGAGCCACTGTGCGTAATTGCTCCAGAGAAGATTGACCGGTCGCATCGCCTCGATCGGCGTATCGGGATAGCAGGTCGGACAGTATTCTATGACGATATCGGGGATGGTGAACTGTGGCCCTAACACATCGGTTCTGCGATAATTCAGCGTCTTGGGAAGTGTCGTTTCACGGAAGGAACGGGCGTATTTCTGCCGGCTCAGGAAATAATCGGGGTTAATGGCGCCGTCCAGAAGATATGCCCGACTCGGCAATGTTTCCGTCGCTACGGGGTAAATACCTGTCGAAAGAGTGTAATGGAAATTGTAGTCGGCGACCAATCCTTCGGTAGGGGTTTTCAGACCTTGACATTGAGGAAGAGTTCCGTTCTCATCGCATCTGCCGCGTTCCCACCAGTCGCGCCGCCAGTTCCAAAAGATGGTGTTCTTGGGTATGCTGGTTGAAAGTTCCATGAGTGGGCGTTTGCCGTTTCCGTCGTAATTGGTCTCGCCCATATAGTCGCTGGGGATCTGTTTCAGATCTGTTGCCCAAGAAATACGCATGTCCCACGGAGAAGTGTCAAGCACCGGGTCTATACTCATTTCGTCGGTACCGTGCGAAAAGCCGTAATCGTAGAAAAGGTTGCCAAAATTCTGTTGTGAGGTTTGACTTTCTATGGTGTTGGCACAATGTCCGTCTTCGCCCCAAAGATCCAGTGAATATTGGGTCTGGTTAATGCCACAATAATGCTCAGAAGATCTGCGTTTCCGTTCGCATCGTCCATCATCGGGAGGGCAGGGATCGCCCAATAGCGCGTGGTAGATCTTCACGAAGGCGTCATATCGCGCATTCCACGGGGTGTAAAAACCGCCGGTATGCGTGCCTATATCCCACGCTTGCGATTGTAGATAGGGGTACCCGAAGCCGTCCGGGGTTCGGGTATATCCGTGACGATCCACGAAGGGGGCGTAGTCGGGCCCGTCACAGGCGTCGCCGATGCCGTCTAGGTCATGGTCCGGTTGCCATTTCGCTATCGGGACCGACATATAAATTGGAAATTGACTCGATCCGACATTGACTTTTTTTCGGCTGTACTTCGCGTAGCCTTTGTCCACCGCGCCCGCTATCCATGTGAGTTTATCGGGCAGATCGGGGCCGCCCAACAAGGGGTCAACACCTTCGATAGGAGCGGATATCAGTTCATGGTAGGGATCGAACTCCATGGACGGGTTGCGGACATCGGGGCAGTTATCGCAGGCGTCGCCAACGCCGTCGCCTACCACGACGCCATTTACGATTTCAGAATCGGCTTGATCGGGATTATAGACATCGGGACAGTTGTCGCAGGCGTCGCCAACGCCATCTTCGCCACCTTCTTCTGAATCATCCTGATCAGGGTTATAGACATCAGGACAATTATCGAGGTATCGAGGGATCCCGTCTAAGTCGCGATCTTGTGCATCATATCCACAAATACATTCGTGACTTACAAGTGGCACTATTATCTTAGGTGGCCAAGATGACACGATAGCCATATCCGGTTCAGTACATTCTGGTTCCGGGCAGAAATAGGAGGCGTTTAGTACTGCTTTGATGCAAACACCGACTAGATTTGGCACAGTGTTATAAACCCAATTCCAGAAAGGATATTGATTGCTATCTATCCCGCAGGTATCTTTTTTGGCGTGATAGTAGCCATGATTATGCATTACCTCATGCCATATTATAGATGTGGATTTAGAATAGGGAGTCCAAAAATAAGAAGTATACCAAGGAAAATTGGTTGCTTCGGGCGGCCATAGCGCGCTATCAGAAGAATCATATAATTGTCTAAGAGAGTTATAACACCAAGAGAACTCTTCTTTTTTTGTATCGTATGGACCAAAGGATGAATATGCAGTATAATCAGGAATACAATTCATGCAGATGGCACACTGATCTTTTTCCTCTTGACCTATATACCAATCACAGGTTCTTTTGCATTTTTTTAAAGAAGGATCTATGTCTGGGTCTTGTTCACAGATAAAACCATCGGCGCAATCCTCAAGCGTGTTGCAAAACATTTCACAGTAGTTACCGTAATTATAATTACAAAACATGTTTTCGGGACACTGGCCAGCATCATCGCAGGGCGTGTCAGTCACAAAGGCATTGTGGCCTCTTAGTTTATCATAATACGGCTGACATATTAAATCTCCGGTAATACCATCTTTCATCGTGGATATCATATAGCATTCTTCGGAACATCTCCCTTGATCGGGATTGCGTCCTATGGACATTTTTACATCATGCGGTGTAAGACAAACTTCTAATATTTTCTTTCTTTGCTCCTCCATGGGCAGATCCTGTAACGGATCTATTGCGCAACCCACATAAGGCCCGAATTTTTCCAGATAACAGGGGAACTCGTTATGGCTCAAGGATAATACTTCTTCCATACATTCATGGAAAGCGACTGATTGGGCCACGATTTTTCCACGAACAAAAGATTGGGCCACGAATGTTTGCAACTCAGCAGGCCATTGACCCGTTGAATCGTCCCAGACGATTTCACCTAGGAGATAGGGTGTGTTTTCTGCTTTTAAAAAAAGCGAAAACGCTAAAACAACTGCAAAAGCAAAAAAACTTCTCATCCTCTCCTCCCTCTATCCCTGTTGTTGGTAGTTTTGCCCTCGTCTCTATGAATGGTTCCCGTTAAACCTCTCCGCACGCGAGCTACCTCTTCCCCTTGATACACATAAGAGACGATCGCACGGGAAAAGGATTCTGTTTTTCTTAACCAGGCGCGTAACCCGCCGATATTATACGGAACTATTTTCCTTCCGGGCTTTTTGTCGCCTGTATCAGTCCCGCGGATGGGATGGAAAGTCAATGGCATCATCCCCACTCCACAGAAGATGCCTCTCTTTGATTTTTCCTATGGGAGTATTGAAATATCTTTTTTCGAAAAAAGCAAATTATAAATGCCGGAACATCTAAATGCTGAATTTGAGAAGTTCTGCACCTTTTCGGATCATTTTCCCGGCTCCTTGCCTTCATCAACCGAGCCGTTGACCACGGGGTGCGGTATAAGACTACCGTTCAGGGGTTCCCGCCGTACTCACACCCTTTGACCGGACAGCGCAGGGTACTTCCTTCCGGGGGTAGGGGATGTTTCGGGTTTATCAGTGTTTCCCGGAATTCATGGTATTCCTGACATTCCCGCGTATAGGCTTCCCACGGGCCGGCGGCATACTCGAAGAAAAAAACGAGGCGGGTCTGATCCGCGGTATGTTTTAGAAGTTCTACCCGTAGATCGGTATCCGCGCGACCGACCCGACGAACGACCAATTGCTGTTGTTCATCTTTCTCGCAAAGCCGATAGGTCCCGGCGGCAGGCCGATTGACCACGAGATCAACGATACTCCGAAAGAAAAAGAAAGGGCCTTGCATGAGAGGTACTCCTTAAGAATATCCATATACCGGCCGACAAGAGAAACACCATACTCTATTGACAATGAAAATATACTTACATGAAAAAGAAAGCAAGAAAACAGAAAAGGATCAGCGCCCCTTCTTCACCAATTCCTTGAGCGTGGGATGCTTCTTGATGAGCGCGCGAAGCGGCTGATAGGGCATCTCGAGCATTTCAGCGATGGTCTTCACCGAGAACCGGTTGACGAGGTACTTGCGGATGGTGAGTATCTCCTTCTTGAACCGCCCTTGCAGGGAACTCACCCGCTTCTTGCGTGCCGGCGGACGGCCCGGTTTCTTCTTCGCCTTCGGGCGACCGACCTTCCGTTTCGGCGGTCTGCCTACTTTATTCTTGGGTGGACGACCGACCTTCTTCTTCGCGGGACGGCCTCTCTTTTTCTTGGCCGGACGACCGCGTTTCTTCTTGGCCGGTCTGCCCGGTTTCCGGCCGGGGCTCTTCTTCTCGGGGGCGAGGAGTAGGGCGAAGAGCGAGAAGAGGGTGGTCCCTTCCTCGGAGATGCCTTTCAGGATGATCCCTTCGGCGATGAGGTGAACGATGACCTTCTTCTTCAGGAGTTCGGCGAGAAGCGCTATCCGGTCCTGCGCATCGAGACCGAGGTACTCTTTTCCGGGGAAGATGATGGTGTCGCCGCTCTTCAGGGCTTCGACTGCGGCGGCGAGCGCCGCCCGTTTCTTCCACGGTTTCTTCTTGGAATAGGCGTCCTCAATTATCTCCGGCTTGAGTTGGTGTGCGGTCATGTGGGCAGCCAGCGCGGCGCGCTGCTTCTCGTCGGGCTTGCCGATCCGGTTCTTGGTGACATAGGCGACGATCTTTGACATGGAGTTCTCCTTTATCCTTCGTTGATCCGTTGAAGCAGGTCGCGGCCCGGCTTGAAATGAGGGAGCCGCTTGGCGCCGATCTTTATCGAGGAACCGTCCCGCGGATTTCTGCCTTTGTAGGCGCCATAATGCCGCACCACGAAGCTGCCGAAGCCCCGTATCTCGATACGCTCCTCGCGAAGCATTGCGTTCGCCATGATGTCGAACATCAGGTTGACGAAATTCTCGGCGTCGCGTTTACTGAGGTTTCCTTTTTCCGTGATGGTCTTGATGAGGTCTGATTTCAGCATGAGATATCTCCACAGGTTCGGGATATATTCTAATGAATGGGGGAGAGAGTCAAGATTTGTAAAATGAGAAATTCAAGAACGCAGGCGTATCGAGGCCATGCATTTTGCCATGATACTTGCCCATGCCATAGTGTCCCACGATTCGGGTTTATGGGGATAGGTAAAGACTTCTTTCGGCCAGAGTATCTTGCGGCGTTCTTGCTCCATCTTGCCGGTAACGGGGTCTCTGCGCGGCGGTTCATCGAGGTATTCAAATATCCCGGCCATAGCATAAAATTTGCCGCAGTGGGGGCACTCCTTATAGGTTCTGAATACTCCTTCCCAGTCACCGGTCTCCTCGATCTCTTCATCGAAAGAGATGCTGTGTCCGCATTTTTCGCATGGCACCGTTTTTTTCTTTAGTTCATCGGGAAAGTAGCTCTTGGTCTTTCTTTTCTTGCGCACAGCGCGCTCTTCGGCGCTCATCGAATCCTGCGCGGTGTTTTCCGGCGGCGGCGCGGTCACTTTCTTTTTCGACCGCGGCGCGGTTTTTTCGGTGGTGCGTTTCATGGCGAGGCCTCCTTATGGTTTCAACCAACTCTCGGCATCAGGCCTGACAATAATACGGGCATTCTGATACGCCATTTTCATGGTAAGGCATGTTCGGGCGACATATCCCCCCTCTTCGCGATAGAGGACGAGCGCGAGATCGGCCGGGCCGTGCGGATCGGTCAGATAAAGAGGCAGGAGAAGTTGAATGTTGCTGTTGAAATATTGGGGAACCGCTGTCCGATAGTTATTACGAACCAATTTCATGGTGTACTCGACGGCCCCTTTGACTAAGTTCCGCAAGGCGTACCTGTTGCCGCGCAACGACTCCGGGAACCTGTTCGTGTTCTCGTCGATGATATGATCATAGTCGATGGTGAGGGGAAGATGCGGATTGCAGATGAGGAGTTCCGGCTGTTGGAAGTAGTCGGCGGGCAGGGGAAGCCTGCCGGAAAAATGGCGGTTGATGAAGGCGTCACTTTCTTTTTGGGGACTCATGAAGAAATAAGGAGAAGTGGCCGCAGGATGCTTGTTTGTTTGGAACAGGAGAAAGATGTCCTCGCGGTTTTTCGTGAGCAGACCCGTATTGAAACAGGCATGTTCTTTTGACGAAGTATAGGCGATGTTATCCTCTTCTGTCAGTTTTTCGAAAGTGCGCTCCAGATAATTCTGAAGAATGGGAAATCTTCTCAAAAGGGCATCGGAATGATCCCACGGTTCCGGCTCCGCGAGGATAGCGATATCTTCAAGTCGCCTGTCGATCTCGGGGAAAAAGGCGAATTCAAGCAGTTTCGAGCGTGGTGTTTTCATGTTTTCCTATCGGTTATTGATCCGTTGAAGCAGGTCTTTCCCGGCCTTGAAAAACGGGAAACGCCGTTCGGGAACCGTTATCCGTTCACCGGTCTTGGGGTTGCGGCTCGTGCAGGCGCGAATGCGACGCACGGTGAAATGGCCGAAGTCGCGGATGGCGATCCGCTCCTCGCGCAGGAAAGCGGATATCAGGGCGTCAAACATGAGGTTGACAAATTCTTCGGCGGCATTTCTGGAAATACCGCTTCGGGCGGCGAGATCCTTCACGAGGTCGGCTTTCTTCACTCCGCACTCCCTGTACCCATGTTATATTCATTGAAAGAAACGGTGGTGTCAAGAATAAAAGGGGGGGGCCAGTTTGGCCGAAACGGGTAGCCAGTTTGGACCGGAACGGTGTGTTGGACGGAATCGGGGGTCGGATCCGCAGGGAGTATAGTATAAATACTATACTCCTAATAATATCGGGTACTTACTTCGCATAATATCCGTTATGTAAACTTAACACTAAAGATTGCTATTCTCTTTCCTCGGGTTCGAGATGTTGGCGGGTGGTTCTCGTGGACGGGAGGTTCTCATGTTTCGCGTGCTCTATCAACTGATGACACTCGAACTGCTTCTGCTTCGTCTAATCTTTCGACGGAGGAACGCGCTTCTGTTCGAGAATCTGGCGCTCCGGCAGCAATTGGCGTTATTCCATGTCAAGATGAAGCCGGCGCGAGCCGACGATGCGACGCGGTCGTTCTTCGTGGCGCTCAGCCGGGTATGGGACGACTGGGTTTCGGTGCTGGTGGCGGTCAAGCCCGAAACGGTGATCGACTGGCAACGGCGGCGGTTCAAGAGTTACTGGCGCTCCATCTCCGGTCATCCAGCGGGCGGCGGAAAGCCGCGCTCCTTCGAGATCAGGCGGCAGATACGAAAGATCTATGAGGAGAACGGTTGGGGCGCTTCCCGCATTTATTCGGAGTTGTTGATGCTCGGCTATACCGAGAGGGAGTTGTCGGAAACAACCGTTGCCCGGTGCCTACGGGCGATACGGAAGAAGACCGGCCCGACCGCCGATCAGACGCAGTCATGGAAGACCTTCCTCAAGAATCACCGTGACGGCATCGCGGCGATGGACTTCTTTACGGTGCCAACGGTGAAGTTTCAACTCCTGTATGTGTTCTTCATCATCTCCCATGCGCGGCGGCGGATCATCCATTTCGCCTGCACGCTTAATCCCACGGCCGAATGGGTGTTGCAACAACTCCGGGAGGCGTTCCCGTTCGATGAGGTGCCGCGGTATCTCATCTTCGACCGGGGCAGTCCGTTCCCTTCGCTCCGGGATTCGATCCACGCGATGGGAATATCCCCTATCATGACGGGCTATCAGTCGCCGTGGCAGAATGGCGTCGCGGAACGGTTCGTATTGAGTGTCCGCTCGGACCTGCTGAACCGGGTGATCGTGCTGAACGAGAAGCATCTGCATCGGCTGATGAAGGAATATATATCCTACTACAACGAGGACCGTTGTCATCTGGCCGTTTCGCGCGATTCGCCTGCGGGACGCGAGAAAGAGACGCGGCCCGAGAAGGCGGAACTCGTTGCCTTGCCGCGACTCGGCGGATTACAGCACCGATACACTTGGAAGAAGGCGGCGTAACGGTCGGTTTTCAGCGTTTTGCTGCGCATCCGTTGACGAGAAACCTGCATCGAAAACGGCTTAGATACGGCCTTTTCTCGGGAGTCATCATCGTTTTTCCACAAGACACCTCCCCTCTTTCGATCATCATGAGAAAAATGGTCGACAACAGAGATTTCTAACCGTTGGTTGGCGTGTTTTTCAAGGCTCCCGAGGATTTCGGACCTTTCGATTAACTATCGAATATCACTGTCCGATGATGATTTGACAGAGGACAGGCCTTTCATGTTGTCAGAGACGCCGACGGCCGATGGACGGTATCGCCCTGAAGTCGAGTTCCCGACACGATCTCTTCTCGTCAAAAGTTAATCAGAAACGGCGAAAGATATATGAGCAAATTGAATATCAAAGGAAGAATGACATAGCGTGCCTTTCGAGACATCTTCATAGGAGACCAAGCAATGCAGAGCATGTATAGCAAATAAATCGCCGCAAAGGAGATAATCGCGATATCTGCATATCCGTTATATCTACTGAATAAGACATAGTCTCCGACACCGGACTTATCCATGCTTGAATCCGCCAACCATCCGAATGAAATAAATGCAAGATACGCCGCTTCGCTCAACAAGAGAAATATCTTCCACAAGTTTGTTCTTGCATCTACAAAAATACTCAGTGCCATTTTGTTTCCCTCCCCAAATCAGTGTCGTGAATTGCATCCTTAAGACTACTGGGAAACAGAATAACTCCCAACGGGTATCCTTGGGATTCTAGCCAACTTTCAATCGGGTCTCCACAATTGTTGGTTATATAACCATAGTCCCCGCTGGTTTGAGAATAACTCATCAAGAATGTCATTAGGTCAAGCTCTTCTTCTCTTGTAAGCCCTAAAACGATCCCTTCCCCTTGACGGAATTCGTTCCTTAACTCATAGAAATAAGACCACTCCATCAGCATCCCGTCTTCATTCCATGAAAAAGCCGTATCGTCTATTATCACCGAGACATGGCCGAATGATGATTTAAAGTCCCCTGCGGGATCCCAGAAGACCACTTCTGCATACAGTCCTGTTTTATCCAGCCAATTGAGGGGGTCGTTAAGAACATAAGCATAAAAGTTCATCCCTCCCCTGAATCCCAGCGGTTCCTTCTCCAGCCACCGGCCGGTCTCGGGGTCGTACCACCGCGCGCCGAACTTCGTGAGCCCGGTATCGGTATCGCGGAAGCCGCCCGCGAACCCGAAGAGCAGGTCGAAGTCGCCGCTCTCCCCTATCACCATCCCGCTCACATCGTAGTCGAGCCGCTTGACCACCGCGCCGTCATGGGTATCCACCACCAGCCGCACACTGCCGAGGTGATCCTTCACGAGCCGGTACTTGCGGTCACCCTTCACGATGTAGTCGGGGCTGTTCACGCCGAGCCCGTAGATATACTGCTCAAGGATGCCGCCGGCGGCGTCAACCTTCGCTACGGGGGTGAGTTGTCCAGCATAGAGCAAGCGGTACTCCACTGCGCCCTCCTTCGTCTTGGCGATGAGCCGGTTCCTGCCGTCATAGACATAGGTTATCGCGGTGCCGTCGGGGAGCGTGACGCCGTTGTGCGAGAGGCGATTGCCGTTCTGGTCGTAGGTGTATTCGCTCACGAGTTGGTCATTCTCCCAGACTTTCGCAAGTCTTCCCGCTGCGTCGTACTCGTAGTCGTAGGTCAGTCCGTTCCATGAGCGGTTTTCGGCCCTCGCAAACCTCACCCCGACCCTCTCCAAAGTGGAGAGGGAGAATTCGGTCACCTCATCCTCTGCGAGGGCGACAAAGTCCTTCTCCGTTTCGGAGAAGGTGAAGGATGAGGTTGCTTTGGTGTCGAGCTTCTTGCCGCCGAGAGTTTTCATGTTGTCAGAGACGCCGACGGACGATGGACGGGTTCATGGGTTCTCCGTAAAAATCAAGCTGAGTAATAATAATTGCAATATGCTCTGTTGATTAAGAGGATTATTAATATAGTTAAGAAAGACATAACATGAATAAATCCGGCATTGGCTTTTTCCTCAAGAGAAATCATTAGCATAATAAATGCGAGAATAAAAACAAATCCGGAAAAGGTGGAGACAACGATAGCGCGCCAACCAAATTCTTTATGTCTTCTGCGATTTGAAAGTGCAGTCAGGATCGATCCTGCTATTAGTGGGCCGTAGATAAAGGAATCAATCCCTCTTTCAAGAAACGCAAGATGCAGGCAAGAAAAAGTAAAGAACGACAGTAGCATCGACATGCCATAGCCCACGAAAGCCAGCGAAACAAAGAAAATAAAACTTCTTAGCATCATTTTGTCCTCTTCAAAAATTCGCCAACTCTCTTTATTGTGTCAAGATACGCCGCGTCATATAAAGGCTTCAATCTTACAGGGTCATCTGCGGCTGTTGTTGGATCTAGATGGTCCCAGAAATCATAATTGGGCAGTGAATGTGCATAATAGTCTTGAGCTGTATGGAGGAATGATCCTAAAACTTGCATGGCCTCATTGTGACAACCTCTATTTTCCAAATCAACCGCCTTTTGAAACAAATCATCGAGTCTTGCTTTCGCTTCTTTTTCATACCCCGGGTCATAATGATACGCACCTTTCTTGAGATTCTTTAGGTCGTCTGTTTGAACATTTGCAGCGATGACTATTTTTATATCGTAAAAATCAAAGCCCCAGTAATCTAATGCTCGCTCAGTTAGATCTTCATGCCCCGAACCTTTCCAATAACCATTTCTGTCAGTATAATTAACAGGATCACTTGATGTATAAGCGTAAAAGTTATACGCCCCCGCAAACCCCAACGGCTCCTTCTCCAGCCATCTTCCTGTTTCAGGATCATATTCCCGGACTCCGAAGGTCACCAGTTGCGTATCGCGATCATAGAGGCCACCGGCGAAACCGAAGGGGAGCGGCTCAAAGCCCGTTTCGCTGTAATCTTCGGTCACGATGCCGAATTCATCGTACTGCATTCTCTGTTTCACCGTGCCATCGGCGACATCGACGACCATGCGTACACTACCGAGATGGTCGGTGACGACCCGGTATCTGTTCCCGTTCCGCAGGACATATTCGGGAACATTCGCCTTGGTCCCGTAGATGTAAGTCTCCGCGACGGTCCCGTCGCCGTTCATCTTCGCGGCCGGTCTGAGTTGGCCGAAGTAGATGAACCGTTCCGTCACCACGCCGTCAACCGACTTGGCGATCCTGCGATTGCGTCCGTCGTAGACATAGTTCACCGTCTTGTCGGGCAGAACGACGGCATTCAGATTCCCCAGCGCGTCATAATCATAGATGGTCGTTCCGAGGGTATCGGTCTTTGTCTCAAGATCGCCATTTACGGAATAGGTATAAACGACACCGCCGTTGCTCAACATTCTATCCTGATCATCGTAGGTGGCGCTGACTCCGTTCTTCACCAGTCTGTTTCCGTTGTCGTCATACCCGTACTCGCTTTGCAGGATATCATTCTCCCACACTTTCGCAAGTCTTCCCGCCGCGTCGTATTCGTAGCCGTAGGTCGTGGTCGTTCCTTCGACCGTTTCGGTCTTCTCCGTTATCCGCCCCAATTTGTCGCGTTGTGTCAGGGTGTAGGCGTAGTCATCCGCGTTGAACGCCACGAGTTCGCCGAAACTGTTGTAACTCTGCGTCGTCGTGACGGCGCCGAGCGTCGTGCCGGTCACGAGGCCGCTCTGCGGGTCGCGGGTGACGACGAGGTCGCCCGCCCCGGTGAGGAGTCCGTCGTTGTCATAAGTATAGGCGGCCGAGACGCCGTTGACGGTCAACGCCGTTACCCTAAAGTCGTTGTTGTAGGTTCTGGAAACCGTGCCGCTGACCGCGCCACTCCAACTTTCGGAGGCCAGTAACGCCCCGGTGTAGGTGTAATTCAGGGCATTGCCCTCGGGCGTGGTGATGCTATCAAGTTTCTTGCCGCCGGTCGTTTCGTAGGTGAGCGCGATGTCGCCTCTGCCGGGAACGGCGATCTTCATGAGTTTGCCGGAGTAAGTTCTTCCCGGGTCCTCGTACTCCTTGTAAATGTCATAGATCATGCCGATGGTGGTGCCGTCGGGGCGGACGATGCTTTCCAACTGCCGGTCGCGGTTGTAGTTGTAGTGGGAGTGCACCGCGTCGGGCGAAACGCCGGGAACCTGCGGGGCGCTGTAACGGTCGGGCAGATCGACGAGGTTGTAGTGGAAATCGTGTTCCGGCCGTCCGGCGGGGGCGATGCTCAGGACATTGCCGCTCGCGTCGTAGGTGTAGAGGATGTCGCGTTCATCGGCGGTCCCCTTCTCGAATATCTGACGGGTGACGCGGCCCATCGTGTCGTATTCAAAGTCAACGGTACGGTCGAGCGGATCGACGATCGTCGCGATCTCCCCCTTGAGAGCGCCGGAGGAGAGGTCGGTCACCGGGTAATAGGTGATGTCCATCCGCCGTTCAGAGGCGCCGGAGCCCTGCATGATGGCGGTCAGTTTGCCATCGGTGGCCCATGTGTATCCGACCGGCTCGGTGGCGGTCCCCGCTATCTGCGGGCCCTGCTGGAGCGTCACGCGGCCCTTGGCATTGACAAAGGTGTCGCTGATGCGGCCGAGCGGCGAGGTGGCGCGGTACTTCATGTCGGCTTTGGTGAAGGTGCTCTGCCAAGTCTTCCCGTTCACCGTGGTGGTGTCGGTAAGGGCGGTATGGGAAAAGAGATCTACCGGATTGGCGAGTACCGCCGTCTTCGACCGGGAGACGGTCATCGTGAGGCCGTCAGTCGTGATGGACTGCGAAGAGACATAGGGCATCTGCCAGCCGAAGCGCTGGTCTTTCGTTTCGTAGGCGGTCATCGTGATGTCGCCGCCGTTCCGCGAAGCGGTCGTTTGGGCGAGCGCAAGGGTGTTGAGAGAGGAATCAACCGTGCCGTCGGGGGCGGTCTGTTCCCGGGTAACGATACCGGCGGCGTTATCGTACCGATAGTACAAGGACTTTTTTTCCGCCGTATAAAGCCATGTTTTCATCTCTTTCTTGCCGGTCGTCGGCAGAGAGATGAGTTGCTTGAACGGCGCGGCTTCGGTGGTCCGCTGGTCGATCACCTTTTTAAGGCGACCGTCGCCATCATAAAGGTACTCGGTCCAGCGACCGTTGGGATAGGTTATCTTGCTAAGAAGCAGAGCCTCTTCTCTCAACGAGGTATAGTCAAAGACATAGGAAGAACCGTCGGGCTGGATCAGACGGGAGGCGAACCCTTGCCCGTTCAATTCCACTATCGAAAGTTGCCCGTCAGGTGAAATTATGCGGACCTCGTCGGGATCAGAGCGATCTACGAGCGTTTCCCGTCCGTCAGTGTCGATGACCTTCGAAAGGGTGAGTCCGACATAGGCGCCCGTCGGATAATTCGGATCCGCGATCGGCGATTGCGTGTATTCGAACCGATACCGCTCGACGCCGGTCACCGGGTCGAGGGTGCGCAGATGACGACCGTACCGATCGAATACCAGTATATCGCCAGTCTGCCGGTCGGCTATCATGTAGCCACCCGCCGGGACCGAGGCATTGGGGGAACCGATCTTGCGGATGACACTGTTCGTTCTATCCGCGACATAGGTTTCTCCGTTATCGTTGATCGTCAGATGGAGCGGATACTGGTATTGCGCATAGCGCGCCAAACCGTTGTCGCCGCTGTATCCGATCGCGCCGCCCGAAACAGCGGTATAGGTGCCGTTCTGATAGTACATAATGTAGGAGAGAGCGCCCGCGGTAACATAGTTAAAATAGAAACGGATGTCAGGACCGTATCCCTCGGGAACCAGATCGGGAAAATAGGTCTGCTCGTTTCCGCCGACCAGCGAAGTAATGGTCGGCGATCCCTGAAGGTTTATTTTAGAAAGGTCCCCTCTACACGAGTAGTAGGAACAATTGGTGCCGGACACCAACAAATGGGTGTTGTCCTTCGTCACCCGCAGAAGGTTGGGGATATACTGGTTAGGCAAGGGTCGCAGATTACTGAAAAGACTGTGTATGACGCCGTCCGTGCCTACTTTCCGCACCGAGGAGTTCGCCCCGAAATAGAGCGCCCCGTCCGGCGCCACCGCGAGACCTTCGAGATCGACGAGCGCGGCATTGACCGCCGGGCCGTTCTCTCCGGCGAGCCCCGAACACAGGTAGAGCGGCGCACCACAGGAAATCCCGCTACCCGCGACGAGATACAGCAGGCCGTCGAGGTCTATCTTCAGGACCTGTCTCCGGGTGTTGTCCGCGAAGTATATCCTCCCCTTGTCGTCGGTATCCATACTCTTGATATAGAGCGCCGCGTCGAGCGGCGCCATGCCGTCCCGATAGAGTTGTGTGCCGCCTCCCGCGATCGTCGTCAACTCGCCGTTCGGAGCGAGTTTCCTTATCCGGTTCTTATAGTCCGTTCCCTGTATCGTTTCGCTGAAAACGACCGAACCGTCGGGCAACAGTCGAATGAACTCCGGTGAAGACAGACCGCCTTTCGTCGTTGTAATGACCTGATCCAGATATTCGGCCTGCCGCACCAGACCGTCTCCGCGATAGAGTCGTTTGCTGTCGTGATCGTAGCGGGCGTTGACATCCAGCGTAAGACCGCCCATCCCCTGCGGATTGGTCGCCCGATTGTGCAGTTTCACATAAAATACTTGATCCAACGATTGGATACCCGCATCACCACAGACGACCACATCCGACCCCAAAATACTTGAATCCCCGTCTCCTCCACCGGAAGAGGACCCGACACCGTATAACAGGGTGGTACGGGCCTCCTCAACACTCCTGAAGCCTATTCCTCGCGTGGTGTAGCCCGGACAGGAGTACTTCGCCCGGTAAAAGTATTTCACGGTTACGCGCGCCCGTTGTTCGCCGGTGAGGGGAAGACCGTTCTGCCCTTTACCGCTCCATGTCCAAGTAAAATCGGAACCATTGCGGGAAGCATAATAGGTGCCCGCGGAAGCCGTCTGTATCTCGATCAAAATACCCGCGATGTCGTCCTTGGCGAGATACTCCACCAGATTGAGCAGTTCCCCCATTATACTCCGATTCGCGAGACGCCCCGAATGATCGGATCGATAATGCAGAGAGAACGGGGTGCCGGGTATCGTCAATTGTTCTCCCAATATCCGCGATTCGCATTCGATGCTACTGCCCGTCGAGGACGAAGGGCAGTCCATTTCATTGGGATCGGTCTCGTCGGTGTCGGCCTTTGCGACCGGACCGATCGACCCGCTCGGTATGCCGGCGAACAGATTGATGTCGCGCGGCGAAAAACGGGTCATCGGGGCGCGCCAGAAGGTCTTGGGCGCTCCGCCCGAAAGGGTCGGACCGTATTTGGCGGCGATGATCTCCCGTTCCGCATCGGTGACGCCCAATTGAGCGTACAGGGTCGCCGCCGATTCGGCGAGACCGTCGCCATCCATGTCTATTTCGGCGAGTAGCGTGCCGTCGATCCGTTCCGAGACCGACAGGAGCGAGAGCACGATCGCGTCGAATTCGCCGACCCATTCCGACCTTTCCCTGTCGAAAACACCGTTGGGTATGCCCGTGCCGACCGGTAGATCGAGGAAATTGTCGAGATAATAATAGAGCGGCTTGCTGAAGAATATCGCTTTCGCGTCGGGCGCTTCATCGACGGAGAATTCGGCGCAGTAAGTGTAGCGGATCCCGCGCGGCAGAGGAGCGGGCATCGCTTCGCGGCCGTTCTCGGTGCGGGTATATTCGCTCTGCCGGATGGTGAGCGTTTCGAGAGGAACGATCGTGCCGTCGGCCTGCACGGCGAGCGCTTCCGTTCCCGGTGTCAGAACTATGACCCCGCGCCGTTCGCCGCGACCGTCATCGTTATGAGAAACGCCTTCCACGAATTGCGGTTCGGGCGAAGTAAGATCGAGCGTTCCCGCCGGCGCCGCCTCTTCGATCAGGACGACGCGCGTTATCGTGTTGCTCATGTTCCCGGTGGTCGTTACGGCGCGCTGCACCGACAGATAGCCGCTCCGGTAAAAGACCAGAATGTAGGTGGGACCGCCGTTCACGACAAGGTCCCATTTACCCGCATCGTCGCCGGCGCGGGTATAGGTGTACCCGTACTCGGGGTGGTCCTTCACATAGACGAGAACATCGCTCATCGGCATGCCCGTTTCATCCATGACCTCGCCGCTCAACAAGGCGACCTGTTCCCGATACATCGGGGCGTCGTCATTGCCCGGATCGGCTTTCGTGAAATGCTGGACCGGTTCGGTCGTGGCGGTCGGACGATAGATGGCGCGCGCCAGATCTATCAGCGCAAGGAAGGCGGAACGATCGAGAAGTTCTTCTTGCTTGACCGTATTTTCCATCGGTATCGTCGTCACGACCGCCGACGGACCGTTATTGGTGCAAAGATTGCCGTCGCACGCCTCTATCTTGAGATCGTAAGGCGTTTCGGGATCGAGCGGCATGAGGACGAACGAATGGCGTGTCTGACCGCTTTCGCTGACGGTCGGAGCCTGTCCCGGCTGTATTTTCGCGAACGGTTCGCCGCCGTTGTAGAGGACATACTCCCGGATACCGCCGCTGTCCTGCGCCTGCGTCCAGCGCAGTTCGAGGGCGGCCGACCCGGTACGGGCAGCATAGAGCACCGAACCGGAGGGCCATGCCGGCGCGGGGTTGCCCTGATCAATGGCGGTTTTGAAACGCCAGAGCGGGCCATCGACGGTCTTGCCGCCGGCGTCGGTAGCGGTCACCTGCCAGAAGTAACGGGTACCCGACTGAAGTGAGACCGTACAGGATTCAACGGCCGCCGCCGCGCACGCGATCTTCCGTGGCGGTAAAACCGTATCGATAATGACCGTGTAAGTGACAACATCGCCGTCGGGATCGCCGCCGAGCCAAGTGAGTACGCGGGAACCGTAGGGAATATCGTAGGCGTCGTTCTCCGGATAGGGCGCTTCCGGTATGAAGGGCGGCAGATTTTCGGCGCATTCGGTACCGTAGGGAGTATACCCCTCTTCGCATTCGCAGGTAGCGGTCCCGCTTTCGGCGTTACAGGCGCCGTGGCCGGAACAGTCGATATCGGTGCACTTGTCAACACATGCGCCGTTCTTCAGCAGATAGGCCGGCTCGCATTCCCAATCGCAGGTGTCGGCCGTATTCCATCCGTCCTGTGAACTGAAGGTGATGGTAACATCGATCACGATATCCCGTGCATGCGGTATCAGGTCGGTGTTAGGAGAACAGGGGGCCGGTTTCTCGTGGATACAGATAAGCGGATCGCCATCGATCGTATAATCGGTCTCGCAGAGACACGCAGCGACCCAGTTATTCACCACACAGAGCCCATGTCCGCCGCAGTCCTGAAGGTAACAAAGGCACTCTTCCAACTCATCGGTCTGACCGTTGCAGTCGTTGTCGATGCCGTCGCATATCTCCGGATGGGGAGCGGGCGCATCGCAGGGGGCCCACTGCCCTTCCACGCAGTATTCATGCCCCGGATGACAGACATTGAGGCATCCGCGGCTGTCGTCGTCGAGACATTCGTCGGGATCGTTGCAGTCGCCCCACGCACTCCACTGACCGAGGACACAGGTGCGCGACGATTCGCCGCGACCGTTCAGGCCGCAGAGAGAGAATTCCTGCGCATCATCGACGCAGACATCGGGATCGACGCAGATGCCGCTTTCGACCCACTGCCACTCTACACAGAGCCGATCCATTACACCGCGGTTGTTGAGTCCGCAGGGAATCGTATCGGTGGCGCCGCTGTAACATTCTTCCGGAACGCAGATGTCCCCCGCTCGCTCGAAAAGCGGGTCACAGGCCCACGCACAGAGCGCGGGAACGCTCCAGCCGCCGGCATCGGTGTAGGTGATCGTGACCGGCTCAACGAGGTCGTGACTGTATTCAGGGTTGGCGTTCCCGGTATCGCAATTCACTTGCTTTTCGTGGGTACAAGCCCCGTTCTCCGGGGTGTGGTCCGTTACGCATTGCCACGCACAATCAGCGGGTTGCGACCAACCGGTCGCCGAGGAATAGAATATCGTGACCGGGACAAGGATGTCTTCGCTGTTCAAAGGATTTTCGTTTTCGGTATCGCAGTCAACCTGTTTTTCATGGAGGCACTGCCCGTTCTCGAGTGCATAATTCGTGTCGCAGGCCCATGCACAAAGGACCGGTTGCGTCCAGCCGGTCGCGTCGCTGTAGGTGATCGTGACCGGTACGATAAGGTCATGGCTATAGGCTGGATTGTCGTTCCCGGTATCGCAATTCACTTGCTTTTCGTGGATACAAGCCCCGTTCTCCAAGGCATGATCGGGGTCGCATTCCCATGCGCAGAGCGGCGGTAAAGACCAGCCCGAACCGGGAATGTAGTATACCGTGTGCTGCGTTACGATGTCGTGGCTGTTCACCGGATTGCCGTTGTTCGCATTGCAGTTGACCGTCTTCTCGTTGAGGCAGGCACCGTTCTCAAGCACATACCCGACATTGCAGGACCACGCGCACAGCGCGGGAGCGCTCCAGCCTCCGGCGTCGGTATAGGTGATGGTCACTCCCACCACCTGCTCGGTGCTGTTCGGCGGGTTGTTGTTGTTCGTATCGCAAGCCACGAGCAATTCGTGATAACATCCCCCGTATGTATAGTCATGGTCGGGCAGACACTCCCATGCGCAGACGGCGGGTTGTGACCAGCCGCTTGACGAGGAATAGGTTATTGTTACGGGAACGATGCTGTCTTCGCTGTTGAGGGGATTCCCGTTGTTTGTATCGCAGAGAACCTGTTTCTCGTGGATACAGGTGGCGTTATCTTCACTGATGTAATCGGTGTCGCAGACCCACGCACAGACCGAGGGGGTGCTCCAACCGGTCGCGCTGGTATAGGTAACGGTCTCGGTCACCATGATGTCGTGGCTGTGTTCGGGGTTGCCGTTATCGGTCTCGCAGTTCACCTGTTTCTCGTGGATGCAGAACAACGGATCAATATCGGTCGTATAGTCGGTCTCGCAGAGACACGAGGCAACCCAGTTATTCACGATGCAGTACCCGTGCCCTCCACAATCCTGAAGATAGCAGAGACATTCCTCAAGTTCATCGATCTCGCCGTTGCAATCGTTGTCGATGCCGTCGCATATCTCGGGGGAGGGTTGTCGAGCGGAACAGGCGCCCCAGTGTCCCGCGACACAGGATTGTATTCCCGATTCGCAGATGGTCGAGCATTCCTGTGTCGTATCGTCGACACATTCGTCGGGATCGACGCATTGACCCCATGCGCTCCACTGTCCCTCGACGCAGGTGCGTAGTTCGGTGCCTCTGCCGTTGAAACCACAGGTGCGCTCCTCGGTCTCATCATCAAGACATTCATCGGGATCGTTACAAACGCTCCAAGCACCCCATTGTCCGTTTATACAGATGCGTGTTTCGACCCCTCTGCCGTTGATGCCGCAGGCGCGGTTTTCGGAAGCGTTGTCGACACATTCGTCAGGATCGCTGCAAAGAGCCCATTCGCTCCATTGTCCCATGACACAGGTACGCAGTTGGGTACCACGGTCATTGAGACCGCAACTCCTTTGATCGGTCGCACCATCAAGGCAAACATCGGTGTCGCCGCAGGCCGACCAGTCGGACCAATGTCCCAGCACGCAGAGCGATATCTGTTCGCCGCGATCGTTGAGCCCGCAAGATTGGACTTTCGTTTGGTCATCGACGCATTCGTCGGGATCGACACAGACTCCCGTTCCCCACTGGCCCGCTAGGCAAACACGCGTTTCTATACCGCGTCCGTTCAGACCGCAGGGCATCTCTTCGGTAGCGCCATTTACGCACTCGTCCGGGTCATAACATTCACTCCATTCCTGCCATTGACCGTCGTAACAGTAGCGTTCCTCGCTTCCGTTGCCGTTGAGTCCGCAGGACCGAAAATCCGCCTCGTAATCAATACAGACATCGGGGTCGTTGCATGATATTTCGTACCATTGACCTTCTATACATTCTTTTTCTCCGTACCCCCGACCGTTCAGGCCGCAGGATATCCCATCGATCCAACCGTCGCCGCAGACATCGGGGTCATCACAGTAATTCTCCTGCCATATGCCATCGATGCAGATATAGTTCCCCTCCCCGCGACCGTTGAAACCGCAGGCCCTGTCTTCGGCGGCGCCGTCGAGACATTCGTCGGGATCGTCACAGATGCCGCTTTCGACCCACTGCCACTCTACACAGAGCCGATCCATTACACCGCGGTTGTTGAGTCCGCAGGGAATGGTATCCGTGGCGCCGCTGTAGCACTCTTTCGGAACGCAGATATCTCCTTCCCTTTCGAAAAGAGATTCACAGGCCCACGCACAGAGCGCGGGAACGCTCCAGCCGCCGGCATCGGTGTAGGTCACCATAACCGGCACGATGATATCTTGACTGTGTTCGGGATTACCGTTGTCGATATCGCAATCGACTTGTTTTTGGTTGATGCAGGAGCCCTCTTCGTAGACATGATCGGCATTGCAACTCCACTCGCAGGCGGCCGCTTGCGACCATCCGCTCGCCGAGTAGTAGTATATCGTGACCGGAACTATGGTCGATGTCGCGTTCTGCGGCGCGACATCCCGACAGTTCACCTGTTTTTCGTGAATACACTGGACCGGGTCGCCATCGTTAGCGTAGTCGGTCTCGCAGAGACACGAGGCATAGTAACCCTCTTCCCCCAAGGGATAGGCGAGCAGGAAGTTATCCATATCCTTGCCGCCGACCGCTTCCGGTTCGTGGCCGAACAGATAGGCGGTCGGATCACTTCCGAAATCCATGCCGATCGGGAAACGCTCATCGTCAACGAAGCCGTACACCCACGACCGCAGGGAGTCGCCGGTCGTCGTGTCCATGCGGACGATGAAAAGGTCGGCCGTCTTCTGGCCGTCGGGGCGAACTCCTTCGTTCGGGATGCCGTCGAAGTCGCCGTGCGAGAAACCGGCGAGGTAGTAGAAACCGTCGGGCCCTTTCTTCACGCCGCCCGCCGAACCGTCGCGCGCATCGGTGCCGAACTGTTTCGACCAGAGAGTATCTCCCGAAGCGTTCAGTTTCACCGCTATGATGTCGGTCAGTCCGTTGTTCGTCGCGAAAAGGGAGCCCATCGTCGTCCCGGTGAGGAGCACCGATCCGTCATCGTCGACCATGAGTCTGTTGAACTGATCTGCGGCTGTTGTGCCATATGGCCGGAACCATGCGAGGTCGCCGTTACTTTGCAGTTTCACGACAACGGCGTCCTGCGGGTCGCCGGCGCCCGGTATCATCGCCGCGAGATAGAGCGAGCCGTCGCTGTGGTGTTCGATCCTCTGTACCTGATCCATGCCGCTGGTGCCGAATTGCTTGCCCCAGAGGAGCGTCCCTTCCGTAGTATAGGCCGCTACGAAGATATCCGTTCCCCCGGCGTTCGTTCCGAAAAGGTTCGCTCCGGTCATACCGGCGATAACGATGATGTCGTCGTCCCGCATCGTTATGGCGCGCACCTGATCGAGGAACGGCAGATCGATCTCCGCCATCGTGAACAGACCATGTATATCGAAAACATTAATTCGTTGCTCCGGATAGTCAGGCCGCTGCTTACTCACCGCGAAGGTCAATATCCCCTCGGGAGTCACGCTCATCGCGGTGACCGGTGAATTGTATTCCTCATCACCTCCCTCGACGAACCAGACATTCTCCAGTTGCGGCGTATAGAGACCGCCATAGATGTGAACCACGCCGCTGTTGTTGCCGGTGAAGGTGCCGGCCGTGTTCCCTATGATGACGACCGAGCCGTCGGCAAGCACCGCGCCGCCGACCAACTGGTCGTTCTCGGTCGTGCCGATCGTTATCTCCGAAGGTGTGCCGCTCCCGACTACCACTTCACAGGTACCGTGATCGGAACAGGTGACGCCATTACAGGGATCGGGTTCGTCTGGTTCGCATTGACCGTTGTCCTCCCGGTACCCTTCGTCGCAGGTCCACGCACAGAGCGCCGGGGTCTCCCAGTCGCCTGCGGTGGTATAGATCACCGTGACCGGCACGATGCTGTCGTGACTGTTCGCCGGATTATCGTTCTCCGCGTTGCAGTCGACCTGCTTCTCGTGGATACAGGTCGCGTCGTCTTCGGTCGTGTAATCCGTGTCGCATTCCCATGCGCAGTTGGCGGGGAGGCTCCAGCCGTCGGCGGTCGTATAGGTAATGATGACCTGCTCGTTGGAATAATGGGAATGGGCGGGGATCGCGCCGGCCGGTATGCAGTCGACCTCTTTGACTCCGATGCAGGCGCCATTCTCGTAGATGAGGTCGGGACTGCAGGCGGCGGTACATACTGCGGTTCCCTCCGTACACACATTGGGGTTGACCGTGCCGGTCTTGGTTCCGCCGATAATGCAGGATTCGTTCCCGGTGAAACGGTGGGCGCTGTAGAGTTTGAAGGTGCTCGGTCCTACGCAGACGGGGCCGTTATAGTTGATGTCGCCCCGGTCCTCGAACAGTCCGGTCACCGTTATCTGGACCGGTCCGTTGTCGCGGATCTTCGAAGCGTCACGCATATATATCTTCGGTACCGCGATGAAGACGCCACCGGGGGTGTTGGCGATAGTACCATAAAAATCCACCGAGGAGGTACCGGTTACCGCCATGTGGATCTGATTGCCCGCCTGCATGTAGGCGGCCTGCCGATAGATCATTGTTTTTGAGGAAAGGGAGATGGAACCGCCGGCATGAATGTCGCTGTGGTGATCGAGGTCGTCGACACAGGCTATTCGAACGCCGTTCGCGGCGGTAAGAAGCGATGCCTGCCGCAGGATGATGTCGTCACCGGAGTAGATCGAGATGCCTCTGCTGGAATGAATGTCGGCGTCTCCCCCTATGTCGGCCATGGTGGCCGCCGTCAGGGTGAACCCGAGGTTACCGTCTATCTCCGCGGCGTCCCTAATAATCGCCAGACCGGTCGTTGCTTGTAGGTCGATATTCCCCTGAACCGTGATGTCGCCATGGTAATCGAGGTCATGTTGCGCATGAGCGACAAAATCGCCTGAAGTGTTTATTACGGCCGCCTCTCGTACGATGAGATCGTAGCGCGCGATGAGCGTCGCCGTTGAAAGTCCCAGAAAATCGCCGTGGATATCGACATTAAGACCCGTGACGACAAGATCACCGCCGTTGGTGCCGTTACGGGAGGCCTGACGAATGATGACCGAGTTACCGTCGGCGCAGTACCGTCCGGTGAAAGAGGCATCGCCGCCGTCATCGACCGAAGGGGCTTCCAAACTATACGAAGCGACGGGACCGCTCATACCGGCGTATTGCCGGATAAGGATGCTCTCGGTGCAGTTGAAGGAAACATGGCCGGTCGCCTGAATGGCGGCGCCGAGATCTATCTGGCGCGCATTGATGGCGACATCGGAAAGCCCACTTAAAGTGATGTCTATATCGGTCGCGAAGATACAGCCGGTCGCGACATCGATATTCTGCCCGTTGAAGTTGATGCTTGCCTTGATGCGGACCGGGGTGACGGGGTTGGCCTGCCATGCGTTGTATTCGGCGAGGGTGCGTACTTCGGTGACGGTCGAAGAAGGACAGGTCGGCAGGGACGGGAGGTCAACCGTGTTGTTGCCGCAGGTTGTGAGTGTTCCACTGAGAAGGGTTATGCCATCATCATCGGAGCCGAAGAGGAACACTTCCAAATCGGGCAAGGCGAGATCTTCCAAGGAACGGGTTAGCGCCGCTTCCGGGTCCAGCGCGGAAAGAATTCCTTCGTTTTCCGTCGTCTCGTTGAGAACCGTTGGGGAGATGCTTTGTTCATTGCCGCAGGAAAAGGGAAAGGCGGCGAAAAAAACGAAGAGAACAGAAAAAATAAGTTTCCGAGCCATGGTAGAACCCCCCGCGTTTTGGCTTTTTATATGGGGGAAGAATAGCACGGAGAAAAGAGGAAGCAAATTATTTTTGTTATCGTTCCGTACTTTTTTAAACAAGCAATTTCGGTGCTATACCGGTTACATTCAGGGTATCGTTTCCATAGATAAAATAAACCTTGCTTCATAAAAGATACCTGTTCCGTTTCTTTTTATTGTTCGCCCGAAAGAAGCGTTTGCTCGCAATCCGCTTTCATGTAATTCGTTATCCTAAATTATATCGTGAGTTTGCTTAAATATTATGACTTCGAGAACTTGAATCTCTTTCCTTTCACGCGAAGAACGAAAACTTTTTTTTCTTCGGTTCTTCCGTTCGGATAAGATGCTTTATGTAAACTTGAGATGAAAGGAATCCGTCTTACAGGCTCGATCCCCTACCCGACTTCGGCATCACTGTTTGTCTTTTTGTGCAGTCGGACTCATTTTTGTTCTTGACAACCCGCCCGAAAAGGGTATGCTGTTCATAGTTCATTAATGTTCAGTAGCAGTGAACACAACATGAAGGCAGACAAAGACCACAGCCAGTTGCTACGGAAAGTGGCGACAGTACTCAAGCAGGAACATGGGATACTTCTAACGGTTAAAAATGCCGGGCAACAGCCACAAGCAACTCTTTTGATCAAGGGGCGGAAGTTCATTCTGCCGCTGATCATTCGACCGACCTTTGCCGGAAATGCGGCTTTCTTTGCTCTCATGGAGAGACGCCGCGAATTGGGCAACAAACCGTTTTTGTTCATCACGGAAAGGCTTTCTCCGGTCATGATGGAAAGACTGCGGAATGCCGATATTTATGCCGCCGATGCCATCGGCGATCTTTATGTCGAGGGCAAGGACCTTTATCTCTGGGCCTCGGGCAAGAAGCCGACAAAAGAATCCCGAACTATGGGAAACCGGGGAAGAGCTTTTTTGCCGGCAGGGCTGAAGGTGTTGTTCGCCCTACTGACCGACAAAAAGTTGCTGACCGCCGATTATCGTACCGTCGCACAACGGACCGGTGTCTCTCTCGGCGCGATCGGGCCGATATTGAACGATCTGGCGACCGGTCATTTCTTGGTACAGGACGATACCGGCCGACGCCTGATGAATACCGCCATGCTCACCGAGCGCTGGATCACCGCTTTTGCGGAACGGTTGCGGCCGACACTTCTCATGGGGACATACCGGCCTTTGAAGGAACCACTGAACCTGAAAACGCTGGCGTTCTCAAAAGACATATTCCTTGGAAACGAAGCGGCGGCGGAACACGGGGAGCAGCTTCTGAAAGCGGGCACTATCACGCTCTACTCGAAACAGGATCCGATCGAGATCGTCAAGCAACTCCGGCTCATTCCCGACCCGCAAGGAACGGTGGAACTTCTGAAGCCCTTCTGGGACATGAATTGGTTTGCGGAAACGCCGGAATATCAAAAGGGCATAGTCCCCTATTTTCTGATCTATGCCGATCTGATCGCCAGCGGATATGATCGCAATTTCACGGCTGCACGGAGTATTCATGAACACTATCTTGCCGCTCTCGTTCAGTGACTTCAATCTCCCCGGGGCGGAGAAGGTTCTCGCTCCTCTATTCAACATGGCGGTCCAACACCGGATAGAATTGATGTGCATCGGCGCGGCGGCCTTACCGATCGCGCTTAGGCAACAAGGCGCGACACCGCGTGGTCGTTTTACGCAGGATATGGATGTCTCCTTCGCCATTCGTGGATGGGACGAATATTTTGCCTTCATCGAGTCCCTTCTGGGGCTTGGTCTGTTTCATCGGGCGAAAGAAACACATCGGTTGTATGGTCCGGAAAAAACCATTGTCGATCTGGTCCCCTTCGGTGGTGTCGCGGGGTCTCGATCCAGCATCAAATGGCCGCCGGAGAACGATACGGAAATGTCGGTTCTCGGCTTTGACCCGGTGTACACCGTCTCTCCCGAATATCTGGTCGATGGCCGATTCACCGTGCGCATTCCCCGGCCGGAAGGCTTCTTGGTGTTGAAACTTTTTGCGTGGGCCGATCGGAAAGAAAGAACGCGCAAAGACGCGGAAGATATCGGCGAGATTCTTTACTCATGTTGTTACGGAGAGGAACTCTACACACGATATGCCCATCTGATAGACCGTCCCGATTTTGACTTTATGGCCTGTTGCGCGGAAATACTCGGCATCAAGATTCGCGACTCCGTCCCGACCTTGACGCTCCCGTTGGCCGAAATACTCAAGCAGGAATTGGCCCAAGAAACATCTTCTTTCATAGCAACACTCGCCGGGTCGCTTTCATACGGGGAGAGCCAGCGCCTTACTCGAGAGTTGCTCCGCGGACTCGTCGGGGCAGACTCCGTGAGCTTGTGACACACATCATTATCCGGCGGCCTCAACCGCGACCTGATATTGGCGTTGAAACTACCCTGATTTCTGGAGGTTCAAGAATCGAACTTTTCTTGTGCTAACAGATAGTTAGCAAAAACTGCTCTTGACATTTTGCCCCGTTATGCAGTTGGACCCAGAATCCGCAAACAGAGTTCTACCAACTATCTTTGCGGATTCTGTGCTTTCACAGAGGTGTTTTATGTAAACTTGGGGGGAAAACGAGGTCAAAAAGGAGTTGTTCCCCTACTTCTTGATGAGCGCCTTGCACCAGCCGTTACGGAGCTTCTCGTCGTCGACCTTCTGCTCCATGTCTTTGATCCAAGAATTGTTTTCCGAGTATACCCATACCTCTCCGGGGCGACTTGTTGTGTCGATCCGCAAACCATCATAGATCGATTTATCAGTCGCCGGGGCGACCTTCGGGGCGGCCAGCCAAACGACCGCCTGAAGAACGAACAGCAGGGCCAGCACGACCCCGAGCCCTTTGCCTACTCTCACCCAAAGAATGTCCCTCTTTCGCAGCGTTTCGATAGCTGCAAGGAGTTGGTCCTGCTTTTGTTGGCTTGTCTTATAATTACTGTCCAAGATGTTCGAGAGGGATTTTACATCCCGATTCCTCTCGGCGGCTATGGTTGATAGCAGGTCTTGTATCTGCCTCTCCCTCTTCGCCAACTCTTCCCTCTTTGCATCATGAACCGGGTCGGCGTGTTGAGGATTTCTGGCGGGAGTAGGAGCGGGAGTGGGAGCGGGAGAAGGCAGGTCTTCCTCTTCAAGCAACAGATCGCGGTCGTCGGCCATGGCGGGTCTCCGTTCAGTTCACAAAAAACAGCGCAACTTACCGGCCCGGTGGTATAAGGTCAAGAATTTCATCGGTCACGCGATATTTCGCGTTCACGCTGTTTGACCGGCGTTTTCTGTTGTTCCGGAACCTTCGCTTTTTCGGGTGTTTCGCCCTTTTCCAGTTCACGCGCGTTGTCCTTGACGGAGAGCCGGTACTCCGGGCGTTCGAGGGACCGCATATCGGCGGTATGGAGTGAAGCGCCGTTCTTGCGCGTCGCCAATTCCCGCATGTCGGCGGTCATGTTCTTGAAGTCGGGCGGCGGCACGGTATGCCGAAGGGCCGTCGTTACCGGGGTCCGTTCTGGTTCGGACTTGACGGCGTATTCCTGTCCCTGTTTCTTGCCGAGGGCTCCGGGGAGGTTCTCCCGGTCGTCGGTATAGACGATCGCTTCGTGCTGGCCGCGGGTGAGACCGACGAGGCCGGTCTTCTCGCCGAGGAGCGCCTTGTCTTTCTGAGTGTCGGCCTCCATGAGGATGCGGTTGCCGGTCTGCCCCTGCAGATCGTGGAAGGTGGCGGCATAGCCGTATTTGAGGTGTTGGTATTTTTCGTTCGAGAGGTCGATGGTCCGGGTATGGCCTTCGTACTCGATCCGTACCGTCCCTTCCCCTACTTCGAGGACCTTGGCGCTGATGCCGTTCACAAATTCGCGGGTCTTTACCTGTCCGGTGCGGGTCTTTTCGGTATGGCCGATGTTCTCGGTGAAACGGATGCGGTCTCCTTCCTGTAAGGAGATAGCTTCCTTGTAATAGAGCGACAGGGCGGGGCCCCGTATCTTTTCCTGTCCCACGGTGAGATCGTAGCCGCCGAACGGGCCGCGCGCCGGGGTCCACTCTTTCAGGCGGCCTTCTTTATCTGCCAGATGTACAGTATCTCCCTGTACGGTCTGTATCGTGAAGGAGTCGCCGCGCTTGATGCCGATACTCGGATAGTTGCGGTTGAAGGTTACCGTCTCCCCTTCCCGGTATGCGGCGGCGTCCCGCTTACTTTCCGGGGTCATGGTGCGGGTATGAACCTCCTTTACGGTCAGGGGAACCGCGAGGTCCCGGCCGGTCTTGAGTCGCACCGTTATGGTCCCGGTCCGCTCGTCGCGACCGGTGACGGTCCCGTAGGACCCCGCCTCGATGCCGTTGTCTTTGTCGGCCGCCCGGAACTGTACGATGTCGCCGTTCCGGTAATTCTTGGGTTGACGGGCTTCCGCGTCGGTCAGTCCCTTGCTTTTCAGGGTGGTGTACCGCCGCTCGTCGCCCTGCAGTTCGCCGCGGTTCTTCATCTCGTCGCGGATATGGCCGTTCAGTTCCGCTATGCGATCGTTGCGGCTCGTGCCGATGAGGGTGTCTTTCGCTTTGGAGGGATCGTGCTTGTCGGCATCGCGGTATTTGAAGTAGTCTTTTACCAGTGTTTCCCCGCGTTCCCGCGCGTCGCGGAGTTCCACGACATCGACTTTCTCGAGCGCCGTTCTCATGGCGCCTCGGTAAACATCGTAGACCGCTTCCTGATATTTCCCGGCTTTCGCTCGCCGCTCGGCGATCTCTTCCGGGGAATAGCCCGCTTTTTCCATCTTGGCGGCGTCCCGCGCCGAGAGTTGCTGACGGTTTATCTCGGTGACTTCCACCGTGCGGATACCGTGTTTCTGCATCTGCTCGAAGGGGTTCCCCGCTTCGATCGCGGAAAGTTGTTTGGTGTCGCCCAGAAAGACGACCTGCGCGTTCATGCGGTCGGCGACGAAGACCAGTTCGGCCGCTTTCCGGGAGGAAAGCATCGAACTTTCGTCGATGATCCATACTTCCCGGTGGCCCGGTTCCCGGCTCCGCATGGCTACGCCGGGGGAACCCGGCATCGGTTTCTTCGCCTCCTGAAGAAACGAGTCGAGGGTCTGGCTCTTTATACCGGTTTCCTTCTGTAGTACGGCGGCCGCGGCCGCGCTCGGCGCAAAGCCCCGGACCGTGCAGGCGCCCCGCTTTTCCAACTGTTCGGCGCTGTGTTGCAGGAAGGTGGTCTTCCCCGCACCCGCGTACCCTTGGATCGCTATGTAGCGGTCCGCGGTGGTAAGGAGTTCTTCGCTGGCGGACTTCTGTCCGGCGGAGAGTTCAAAGCCCCGTTCCCGCTGGTACTCGCTGAAATCGACCTGCTCCGGTTTCATGAGCGGAGTTCCTGCCCCTTTGCCGGCGCGGACCGCCGTGAGTAGGTGGTGTTCAGCCTCTAACTGGTCTTTGGTGGCGAGGCGGCCATCGCTCGTGTGGATCAGTTCTCCCCGCTCTTTCATCTTCCTGATGCCGGCTTCGAGGTCCGTAGTGGCATGTCGCCCCCCGTTCTGCCGAAGGCTCTCCAGAAGGATATCGCGGTCGGTAAGGACCGCTTTCCGCTCGGAAACATGGTCGGTCGCCTGCCGCAGGATAGCCTGACTCGATACCGCCGGACCGGGGGGACGATCGCTGGTGAGCGCTTCGCGGGTCAGGCGGTATGCGCGGCCGCTTTCGCGCCAGGAAGCGTGCAGCCGGTCGGTATCGACCTCTTTCTTGCTGACGCGGGTGTTCTTCGTCACTTTCGCCATCTGTTTCGGATCGGAGAGGTCTATCCCGTTCTTCTTCGCATAGGCCTCTATGGCGGTCCGGCGTTGGGAATGCCGTTCGAGTAAGGCGGCCGGGACCCCTTTCACCTCGAAGGTGGTATCGTTGTTCCGGAGAGTTTCATAGCCTCTGTCGCGAAGACCTTTTTCGAGGGCGTTATGGTAGATCGCGCCGGCGAGCATCTTGCTCGTGTAAAAGTCGCGGAAGGCGATGGCGCGCCATTTCCCGGTACGGTCTTTGGTCATGTTATGGACGATGGCATGGGTATGTAACTGCGGATCGATCTGATGGGAGCCGTCGGGGAGCCTGACGGGGCGGGAGGAGTCATGGGTGAAACTGGAGACGATGAGGTTACCGGTCTTTTCGGTGCCGGAGATCTTCCTGTCCTTATATATATTGACGGCGGCGCATTCTTTTTCCAGCCACTGGATCGTTTCGCGTTGCGCTTCCCGGTGCGCCTGCAACATGTCCCGCCTGACCGCGGGATCTTCACTGCAGAAGGCGAGGACACTGACGCTTTTCGGTGCGGAAAAGGTCAGGTCCTGTCCCCCGGCATGGACCAGTTCTCCTTTCGGCGGGCCGCCGGGGTCGTCTTTAGCTTCGATCAGACGGAATTTCCTCTCTATCCGTGTGCCATCGGGAAGTTCCCCTTCGTATAACTTGTGGTAGAGGCTTTCGGAGTATGGCTGTCCCAGTATCCCTATTTCTTTCGCGCCGGTCCCCTGAAATTCGGCCTGCTCGTAGTCTTTGGCGTAGTAGGCGTCCTTTTCGTAGTAACTGCCGGCGCGCGCCCGGTGAAGGGATAGGACCATGACCCCTACCCTACCGGCGGTTCATCGTCATCGGAAAGGGTTCCGTCTTCCGGTGCGAGGACCGGATATTCTTTCTCGGTCCGTTTCGCCGCGGGCGTTCCGCGCTGTATGGAGAAGTCGACCGCCTCAAAAGCCGGGGCCTGCGCCTTCCTCTGTATAATGGGGAATTCCGTTTTTACTACCGGGAAGTTACCCTCCACTTTGATATAGGCTATCCGTTCATCGAGATTCATGATCTCGGAGGGAAGAACGATCTCTTTTTTTGTTCTCTGCTTGGTTATATTCTTGCCGTTCGTCTCTACGACGAGGGATCCTTTTTGACTGGTCGATGCGACATATTCGTAGATTTCCTGTTCCCCGAGTTTCTTCGACATATATTCCGCGGTCGTCGGGTCGGAGGTCCGGTAGATCACCCAGGTCAGACAGTTGGACAGGAGACTGGCGGCCGTTTCTTCTCCGTATACATCGCGGAGTTGGTTGATGTTCTGCAGGCCGATAAGGACGCAGGCGCCGTATTTCCGCCCTTTGTCCATGATCGTTTCTATCTGGACGCGCGGGAGGCTCGATAGTTCATCGAGACTGATCCAGATACGGCGGGTGCGGTCGGGTTCTAGGGATAAGAGGAAGGTGCCGATGCGGTCTATGGCGAAAGCAAGGAGCGGCGCGAGAGTCGCCTGTTGCGCTTGCCGTGAGGTTATGAATATCCAACTGTCGGAGTTTTCCGTCACCCATTTCCGGAGGGAAAAATCGCTCGCGGCGTCGCAGTCTTTAAGGTACCCGAGTATGCGCAGCTTCGTGGTGAGGGTGGAGCGGACATTCGATGCTGTTTTGGGGTCGGTCCCCGATCCGATATGGGAGGAGCCTTCCGTTCCTTCGAGGATCGCCGCCAGTTCTTCTATCGGCGCTTTCGCTACATAGTAGTAGAGGCGTTCATTCGTTTCCTGTCCCGTCTCCATGAGGCGTTTCATTAAACTTGCGAGGACCGATTGCGCCGCTTCTATAAAATAGGGACTGGCGTCTCCTTTCGACTGCGGGATGAGGGTCGCCGCGACGCTGTCGAGGTCGTACATCTGATCGATCTCCTTGAAGAGGGACCACCCTTTCGTGATGACGCTCCGCTTGTCGAGCGGGTTGAATATGATGTCCTTGTCTTTGCGGTAAAATACCTCTACGAATTCACCGGAAATATCGTAAACGATGGCTCGTTGTCCGGCGTTCCGCGCTTGCGCAAGAAGTTCCTTGATGCCGAGACTTTTACCGCTGCCGATACTGCCTCCGAGGAAAAAATGCCTTGTTTCACTGTGAAGCGGTAAAGGGACGCCCGCGAGAAGAAGCGGTCCTTTTTTCCCCGCTTTTTCAAGTTCTTTCGCCAATTGTTCCGCGCCCGTCATGCGACTGCCTCGGATGTATTCCTCGTTGTTTTTCGGTTTATTGATCCTCCGCTTAATGAGGAAGTAGGCCATTACATAAAAGATTATCGTTAAGAGGATAACGAGCATCCTTCCCATGCCGGAGACATAGCAGAAAACAAGAAAGATCGCCGTGCATAGCGTTCTGCTTACTATCCACCAAAGGCGGCTTGCGGCGGTCTTGAAAATCGCCTTACGGTACCGGATACGGACCAGATAAACTATCAGCGGTATCGCGACCGCCAAGAGAAAGGTTACCTTGCCGAGTTGCGCGGAATTCTCATGAGGTATGCCGAAAATTATCGCTGTATGCACGGTAAGCAGTGCGAGAAAAAACAGGACATAGAAACTGCCGTGGTTCGTGTCAAAGAGGTGCTTGCCGCCTTCCGTGAGATATTCCGTTATATTATTCATTATGGTTTTTTCGCTCCTTTATTGTCCGGTTTTTGTTCTTTCATACCGGTGGTATCTTCGTCTTCTTTGTCGTATTCCTTTATATCTAATACCGGGCATACACGATCATTGTATTTCGCGTCTATATTCTTTTTTATCTCGTCAAGTTGTTCCTTGGTGAAGGCGCCGGCATGCAGGTATTTCGACTTGAAATGAACATGGCAGGAGTATAACAGAAGCAGATTTAATGCTCGCGGAATAATGGTGCCGACAAACCTTATGACGACTTCCATCCTGTCGTAGAGCGCTACCATGTTGTTGTTGGTCCGCTTTACGGTGTCGATGATCGCGGTGGCTGCTTCGGTCTGTGTGTTCGACCTGATCTCCGATAAGGTGGCCGCTTGTTTTTGCCGTTCAAGGATGACGGCTATTTGTGACTCGATTCGTTCAAGCGCCGCAAGACTGTTGCCGTCTGGTCTGCTTTGTTCTCCCGATTCACGCGCTTTCTGTTCACGCTCCCAACGCATGCCTTTCTCTATGAGGTCTTCTATCGCGGCTGACTTGCTTAAGGGCCCTGCGGATCGCGCTTTTATGATGTCGGTTGCCGATACCGATAGCATAATGTTGTGCCGCCTTTTCTTCTCGGTCATAACTACCTCTTTTTATTGGTGGTGTGTATGTTCGTGTAATTTTCACACATATAATGCATCATGGCGGTTTTGTGTGGTTTCGGGAGGTTATGACGCGAAGCGTCGCAACAGGTGTGGTTCAATGGGGGGGAGAGGGGACGGCTGTGCCGTTCCGTCACCACATATTGAACCAGAGGGCGGCGGATGATGCGAAGCATCGATACGGCGACCGTTCCTAACCCAACGGAGTCGAGTGCGCAGCACGCAGACGATCTCATCCCGTTGCTTCCGCAAGTTCGCGGTCAATCATCTTACGGGAATCAACGCGGGACTTCTTGATCTTCTGGCGTTGTAAGAAGGCCTCATAAGAACAGCACCAGCATCCGGGGTGCCCACAGGAAATACTGCGGTGTTGTCTGAAAAAGCCGATGCCGGTTCCTTTGAAACCGAATCTGCTTCTGGAGAAATAATGCTTGCGCATGGTCTTGATGGCGTGGTGGCGGTCACTCGGCTTTAACATCTTGGGCGGGCCCCTACTTTATTTGCCGCCTTTCTTCTTCGGGGCGGGTGCTTCGCCTTTGTGAATGGCGATGACTTTTTTCATGGATGTGATCTCGCGTAATACGATGCGGTCCCAATCGTATTCGACCGGATAGTTGTTCTCCTTTATCTCGTTCCGCTGTTTCTGAAGCGCTTCGAATACCGGCTTGCTCACTTCAAACGAGATGCGGGCCGTCTCAATCGTACCTTTGGATAACCGAGCCATGATTTTCTCCCTAAAAAAGTGAAGTAACGGGCCACCACTATGGAGCACGCGAAAACCTTTATCATCTATTTCTAAAAACTCAAGAATTTTTTATGCGGCTCGAGGGGGGAGCGGTTTCGGGTTCGGGTGTCGAGGGTTTCGGCGCCGCTGCGCGTGCGGCGCCGACCCAGTTTCTTCTTTTAGCAAAAGAAGAAATTGGGGAAAGAAGAAAACCTTTCTTATGCCCGCCGAAACAACCGCCGGCGCGGCCGGACCGGGTCATCAAGAGGACGCTGCGCAACTCCCCTCCTCCGCGAATACGCTTCGGCGGGTCAAACAGGTGCTCGCGTTTGAGTGGCCACTGATGGCCTCTTGATGCCCCTCGGTTGAAGGCGGGGGGAAATAGGGAAAAGAGGTCAGGGGACCGGTGAATACTGCTTGAGCCAGTCGTAGTAAGGGAAAAAGGAAACTGCATCGAGGGTGGTCGCTTGGGTCCGGGAAAGATATTCTTCGAGGTCTTTGTGACCGGCGGGTAACTCCCCTACCCGGATGTCGGTGAAGCCGGCGCCGAGCAGTTTCACGATCGAGGTGAAGGTCCCCTTCCTGCCCGCAGTATCGTTATCGAATAGGAGACGGATACGCTTTACGATATGCCGGTTCGCGGTGAGGGTGTCGAGTTGGCTGCCGCTTAACTGGTTGGTGCAGGAGGCGAATACCGAACGGAGACCGCGGACGCGGGCGAGGCGGGCATCGAGGATCCCTTCGACGATGGTCACTTCGGGCGTCGGTTCGAAATCGACGAGCGGCACCTTCGTGTTCTTGGGGAAACGGTATTTGGGGAGGTCGGGGTCGTCCTTGAGGAGACGACCGATGAAACCGGAGATGACGCCGTCTCGGTGATACGGGATGATGAGCCGGTACTTCGTCGCGAAGAGTTTGGTGGCGATGAGTGGTAATGCGTCGATCTCTTCGGTGGAGTGGTCGGCGTTAAGCGCGAGGCGGAGGGGGTCGAGACCGGGATGATAGCCGATGCCGGAGGCGCGGATCTCCTCCTCGTTCCAGTGGCGCGTCTCGTGGAGGTACCGGAATGCCGGGTTGTCGGGGATGGTGAGGAGCGCATGCGCGCAGGTTTTCTGCGTGTTGCGCAGGAGCGTTGTCGGATCGGGGTACGGGCCGGCGCCGGTGTCCGGCGTGATACCGGCAAGGCGGGCGAGGTGCGCGAAGGTTTCCTTCTGGCCGTAACCGTAGCGGGTTGCGGTCCAGTCCCAGAGGGATTTACGGTAGCCGCAGTTGTTTTGGCGGTTACAGATTATGAGGTGGCTGTTGAGGTAGATGTAGGCTTCCCGCTTGCCGCAGGAGGGACAGGTTAGGATGAGGTGGTCACCGGAGAGTTCGGGGGAGAGTTCCGCCAAAAGCCGGGAACGATCGAGACGGGCGTAGATGTCTTTGAGGAGCGGTTTCATGTTTCCTCCGGTCCGAGGCAGTATATCCGACAAAAAGGAGGAAACAATTTTTCTGGGGGGGATGTTTCGGGTGGCTGGTGTGACCGCCTTTCGTTTTCATCGAATAGGGAAAGAGGCGCTTTTGCCGGGGTTAAAGTGGTGTTATTCTCCTGTGTTTTCAGTATGTTCTGAACTCCGTGAAAATGGTGTCGGGCGGGTGTCTATGTCGTGTTCGTCGATAAAGTATCGGGGGGATGACCGGGTTCCGCGCGCCGGTCACGGGTTGCAGTGAACGGCGCGGATCGGGTCGAACCACGATACCTTCCGAGGGACATTTTGCCCCGATATGCAGTTGGGTTTCCTCATCGACTATCGGATGGATGTCCGGGTTCCGGCCGTCGCCGGGCTGGCCGCATGGCTTCGCTTCGGGTGGAGTCACGATTACCGATCCCCACCCTCCTGAACGATCCCGGTTCCCGCCGGCCGCGGGTAGGAGCGGACGGCGCCGCCGCAAATATCGGGAGGAACCACGATACCGCAAAGAGGTCGTCGCCTGCCGGAGTCGGTTGATTTTTTCCCTTTTTGTTGGAATTATTTTTGTGGGGTTAAAAAGAAGAGGTTTTTTGTAGATTGATTTATCGAGCGTAGCGAGATGCTGTTGGTTTGGGTATGGGTGCGGCGTAGCCGCTATCCCATCCTTGTTGGAGAATGGTGGCTTGTTGAGGTTCGTGGCTTTGGTTGTGATATGGAGGTGCCTTGCGAGAACGGTAGTGGGAGCAAGGCGGATTGGGTATGGGAGCGACGATAGGAGCGATCCCATCCGAATTGGGGGGTTTTGTTTTCGCGCGAGCCTTCGCTACGCTACGGCTCGCAGGCGAACAAAGAGGCTGTTGGTCTTTGTATTTTCCCCGCTACGCGACGAACGGCCTCCGGCCGTGGATCGGATGCAGGGTTCCCCTACTTCGGCGCTCCGCCGCCGGCTTGGAGCCTCCGCCAGAGGCTACGGCTGGCGTTGGATTAAATTTTGCGCGCGCGGGAGGGGCTAGTTGTAGTTATCTTCTGTTTTCTCAAATACAGAGAAGTTATAATATAGTTATATAGATGCTATGCTCGAAGTACAGGTTATTTATGCCGGATGCTCTGGGTTTCTATGCCGGATGTACAGGTTGTCGCGTTTCCGTTCTACAGCGACAAATCGGCTCGATACACAGTGTTTCTCGGCCCGACATATATCTTTTTATGCTCGATGTTTAGGGTTGTTATGCTCGAAATACACCTTTGAGCGATCTCTCGCGGGTGGGATATGCCGGAAGTACAGCATCGCGGTGACGGATATCGGTAATCTCCTTTCAAGAGAGGATTGAAATATGCCGGATGCACATGCTTTTATGCTAGATACCTAGTGTTTCGGGACTATAAAGACGACCATTATGCGTGATGACCAGTATTTTTTCTTGACAAGCGCTGAATTCTGAGGAATAGTATGCCTGACACACAGGGTTCCGGGAGGTCTCAGTGAGTTTTTATTTCTCTCAATTCACTGATATTACAATGATTCTTGTAGTTCCTCGGCTCGATATACAGGGTAGTGAGGGGTGATGATGGCACCGAAAAAGAAGTCCGCCACCAAGCGCAATCTGCCGGCACGACGCGACGAGCCGACGGCGCTGTCTATTAAGATTCCGGACATTATCGTCAAGGAAGAGGTCTATCAGCTTGAAAAGGATGATAGCCTCATCGCTTATGAATTCAACCTGATCGAGCTCCCCTTCTTCTCGAAAGACGACCATATCGAGGCCAATGTTTCCAAGAAATATGTGTTTTCCCCCAACAGTTATATGCAGGTGTTTCCGAGTTCGGACGAGGCAAGCGGCCAGAAGATCCTAATGGACTTCGACGAGAAGGTGTTTTATGGGATCATGAAACTCTACAAGAAGCAGGGCAAGAAGATCATCACCAATATCCATGAGCTCCTCTCCCTTTCGGGAGTCCAGGTCACCGGGGTCAACTATGAGCGCGCCAAATCGAGTATCTACCGAATGAAGGGCTGTCAGATCCGCTTCTCCAATTCTCTCTACAGCGCCGAAGAACGCTCAATGCTCAAACAGGACAAGACCATCAGCATCATTCAGGAGGCAGAACTCGTTTCTCATGAGAAACTCGAAGATATGGGCGCAAAAGAACGGTCGAAGTATGAGAAGTACTTTAACGGCCGCATCAAAGAGATCGTCGCCATCACCCTCTCCGATTTCATCGCAGCCAATATCGAGAGCAAGGGATTCCTGACCTATGACGCCGACAAGCTTATCGACATTGGCAATGCGTCGGCCCGAAAGATATATGTCATGATCAAGAAGTGGCAGGGGTGGGAAAAGAAGGATATCCTCAAGCGGTCGTGTCGGTTCATCGCAAGCCGTGTCCCTCTCTCTTGGGAGTATTCCAACATTCCCTCGACCGTTCGTAACATCGATCGGAGTTGTAAAATACTCAAAGACAAGGGGCTGATAGAGGACTACCTGATGGAGCGGGCCAAACCTCTCAAGGACAGTATGATCACCTTCTTCTTCTCTGGGAGCGAGGATTCCAAGCGCGAGGAGATCATCCGCAAGAATAACCTCAACAATGTGGTGACTACGGGCCATGAAGAGCTTTCTATTCTCGATGTACAGGATTTCCTCGATGAGAAGCAGACAAGCATCTTCGATCTGACCACGGTAAAGGGCGAGGTATCGGAGCGGATGGTGTCTCTCCTGCCCGAAGTAGCTCGTACCGACGGGATCCGCCAAGAGATAGAGAGGTATCTCAAGGAGAAGGGGCCCGTCTATGTAGAATCTAATATCCGGTACTCGCTCGCCAACGCGAAGGACTCCCTCGCGGGGTACCTCGTGCAGTCGCTCCGCAAGGATTACGGTGCGGGCATGCGCCTCGTCATGGAAACGGAACGAAAAAAGAAGACGGAAGCGACAGAAGAGAAACGGATCGAAGAAGAAAAGAAACTGCGTCAGGAAAAGACCGTGAAGCGCCGCGACTATCTCAGAAGGTTTTATGAACTCATGAGCGAAGAGGATAAGAAGATGGTCCAGCGTGAAGCAATGGAACTGGCGTCGCAACAGGGGTTGACGACTCCGAAGTCGATACAGCTGGCGGTGGAGACTACCTTCCTTTTTATTGTGGTTGAGAAGTGGCTCTCCGAAGAAAATGCTTGAGAGGGTCCCCTCCCCTACTCCGAGGGCTCCATGGTCGGCGTTCCGTTCTCCTAGGAAGCCTCAGTTAGAAGTGCATTTATAAATATACCTGGGGTGGTCAATGTGTTTTGCCACCTATCGACAGCGGGCTATTTGAGTTTAAGTTGGAGAGCTTTTTCTTCTATGAGGTTCTCGATCATGGAGGAAAACGAACGGGTGTCGTAGTGTTCTATGGCGATGGTCTTGCCAACAAGCCAGAGTTTCTTGTCGATCTTGATGTTGGTGCTGAATTTCGGCGAGGCCGGGAGCATGACGGCGGGGGCCGGTTTCTTTTCCGGCTTGGGTGCTGGTTTGATTTCCGGCTTGGGTTCCGCCTTGGCCTTGACCTCCGGCTTTTTCTCCGGCTGCTTCTCCGGCTGCTTGTTCCTGTTCACCGAAGCGTCGCCTACGATCTCGGCAGCGAGTTTCTCGTCGACGGCCGCCTGTCTTTTAAGCCGATCTAGCTTTTTGTTGCTACCCATCGGGAAACCTCCTTATAAAATGCAGTAAATTCCTCGGCTGCCTTGTTATACCCCTCTTCCGATGTCTCATTGACATTGAGGCCGAAACTGGCCGATTCTATATAGGGTAATCGCTGAAGTATGGGCGAGAACTGTTTGAGATCGTTGTCCTTGATGACCTTGTGTATGAGTTCGTTGAAGGTGGCGTAGAACCGAACCATCTTGTTCGGGATGAGCTGGTTCTGGACAAGGGCTGCCTTTATCTTCTTCCCGGTGCGGAGCATCTTGCGCCAAATGCCGATGGTGACGAGCGTTTGATCGTAATCGTCCATCGCCGGCTTGAGCGGGATGATAAGGAAGTCGGCGGCAAATACCGAAGCGCGGAATTCTTCGTCGTCACGGCCGCCGGCGTCAACGATGATGATGTCGTGGTCGTAATCCCGGAGGTCTTTGTCAATGGTGGTCGAGCGGAGCTGAAAGCATTGGAAGATCGGGATACGGTCATAAGCGAGGTTAAGTTCTTTTTTTACCGAAGGATCTTTTTCCAGCTCATCGGCCAGATCGCGACGCCGCTTATGGTAAGTAAGCGAAGACCCCTGAATGTCGGAATCGACCAGTAGCACCTTTTTTTTGTCATGGGCGAACATGGTGGCAAGCCCAGTTGCGATGCGGGTCTTCCCTACCCCACCTTTGATGTTCCCGACCGTGATAATGATCGGTTTCTTTGTCTTTTGCTTCATGCACACCTCCACACATTACAACCTAGATACATGGCCACACAGCGACAGAATGACATAGACACAAATAATTGTCAAGAAAATCCGAGAAGCCCCGTCGAGCGTCCCTTCCCCTGTTCTATTTTGTGTATTGAAAAACCCGTCCTTGGAATTGCCAAAAGGGTGTTTATATTCATTAGTATATTTACACACAGCCATACTACCACACAGACACTTGTACATATTGGCGCATAGACATAGTTTGTTGTGGCATCGCCGCGATCGATGCCGCCTCTTAACTTAACAACATTTATGCTTTAACATTTAGACACCATAACACACAGCCATATTTGTGTTTTGCCACACAGTTCTTTGAGACAAGCGGGCGTGCATCATGCGGCTTCTCGCAATAGCGACATTTATATTATTACATATAACAACATATGTGTGTAGCCACATGGATATACGGCAAAACCCGAGACCATGCCATACTTTCGCAAGCCGCTCAGATATCTCTGCTAGGACCTTGTGGGGCATCTTGTCTTCAGCGATGGAGTGGGGGAGGGCTCGGTCGCGAGGCGCGTAGCGAAGAACAAGAAGGATATGATGACGAGGAAATGCGATGTCTATGTTTTCTTGTGCTTGTGTTTTTATGTGGCTTTAGATTTGTGTGTCTATGTTTATTTGTTGGTTATTGACGATCGATGCTCCGGCCTCTTTAAGAGAATCGTAGCTTTATAATCGTTTGCCGAGGGAAGTCTCTCGTCGTACGCCGGGACCCCGTTGTCTGAGAAAAAAAGGGAGGGGGGGCGGAACCCTTTCCGGAAACTTCAGAGGCGTCTTTCGTTTTTCTGTATATCTCCCAACCAGCCTTCATAATCCTCCTTGGTCGATGTAAGACCAAGTGCTTCGCGAGCAGTGTTGAAGGCATACCTTCTTACGGGATTAAGCGGTTTTAGATCGAAAGGAAAGTCTCGGTCTAGGTCCGCGCAACAAAGAAAGATGGCGGGGCTTTCTGTTTTGTAAGTCACGATGGTGTTTTTATAGAAAGTTCGCAGTTCTTCAAATATCGTTTTGGCGTGATGCCGTTGATAGATAGAGCTGTTCTTGTTGTTAAGGGTTTGCAGGGCGTTTCTGATACCAAGGTCGACAGCCTTCTCGTTTTCAAAGACAAGATGTTCGACTTCCTTGTCTTTTTCCAGAGTCCAGTGGGTAATGCGGCCTGCAAGAACGGTATGCTCGCGATAGATACCGAAAGCATGTCGCGGAAAGGCCTCATGCCGATACTTGTCGAACTCTTGATTTTTGCCGTTCATCACCATCTCCATCAATTGTTGGAAAAGTATGCTACCCGCCATACGGCAACGCACAGTATCATACGAGATTGGCGAATCAATTTTTTTGATAATAACAGATGGAATTTCTGGAGCAGACTGGTCGCCTCAGAGAGCTGGCCGGGGTGCGAGGCTTTGTATTGAGTGGCAGGCACTGCCGCCCGTGTTCCTCTGATTGTTGTTGATATGGAAGGATAAAGGGGAGGGGGCTACCGGGTTGGTTAGCCTATACGCCCTTGTAAATTCTTCATAATGCGGGCAACGGTGATCTTGCGCAGAGACCGTTCCATCAGTTTCCGTACCTTGTTGGCCGTCTCGTGAAAGACACCGTCTTTCTCAGAGCAGTACGAATGGGCAAACAGACAACTGTCGGGAGAAAAAGGACCTTCCATGAGAAGCACGATCTCATAGGCGGAAATGTTCTGGGGGTCTTTCGCGAGAACATGTCCTCCTCCGGCGCCCCGTTTCGATCTGATATAGCCGGCCTTGACCAGTTGTTGCAAGACCTTCGACAAATAGGTCTCGGAAACTGGAAGATCTTTTGCCATCCGTTTGGCCGATGTATTACGGCCGTAGGCCCCGATATAGCCAAGAGCATGGAGTGCGAGATTGACTCGCTTCGAGATGTTGAGCAAATTGCGTTGCATGGAGTATCCCTCCCGTCAAACGGTTTATTATACCCGGTGAAATGCAGGGAGCAAATTCTTTGGTCAGTGGAGTGGGGGTTGTTGGTCTTTATGCGTGACTTGATCCAACGGGGAAAGTCGCGGTTCCGGTAGGCCGCGATGATGGTGTCGCTCCAAGGATCGGTGACGAGCACCAGCCCCTCGAGGCGGCCGAAGCGGCGACCGAAAAAGAGGTAATGGGTCCCGTTGTGCGGTAGGTGGTGGCGAGGTCGGCGAGACCTTCGTCGAGGACCCGGTGGAGGGCGTCGGCGAGGTTGCGGCTCGTCTTTTGGGGTTTTCTGCTGTTGTGATGATGTGGGGCTTGTCGGGGGTCACATCGCCCACGGTGAGCCGCAGGATGTCGCCGATGCGCAGGCCGGTATTGAGGGCGACCGAAAGGAGGGTGCCGCCCGGCAAAAAGGGGATCGTTATATAATCTTATATAGATGTGTACATCTATATTGCGAACGGAAGCGAACGAAGGCTTGCTATAGGGGTGAAAGATGTTTCGGGTTAAGAGAATAAATAAAAGATATAAACCCTAACAAGATAGCGGAGGTTGTCATGGGAAAAGTTGAATGGTTCCATGTGGTCCCAGCACTCGTTTTGTGTCTCGTCGTCGCCGTGCGGCTGCCAGAAGAAATGCCGGGGGAGGGGGGAACCCCAGTCAAATTTATCGAGGCGGATGATTTACACGACCGAGCGGTCACCAACAAGAAGCGCCGACTCGGGAAGAAGTAGGGCGACAGATCGGGACATCCCACCTATTCTGTCTTAAAAGATTGACATTGAGGGCCACCTTTCACAGTATCCTCTCTGTCGCATCAGGAAAGGAGACCGACGACATGACGAATAGAAAAACGGTGATTGATGCTTGTACCTTACTGAACCGCTGTGAATTATTGCTGTTAAGAAAAGCGCGGCCCTTTCTTCCGGGGGAATACAGCATACTCGCGGCGTTAGAGGAACAAGGGGGCAGAAGAAGTTCCGATATCGCGGAACTATTCTCTTTCCTTCCTTCCAAAGCAAGCCGCTATATCAAGAACCTTGAAGAAAGGGCGCTCATCGAACGGGTGCTGGGAAAGAAAGACCTGCGCGAATTCTATTTCAACATCACCGAAAAGGGTCGTGAGAAACTGGAAGCGCTCGACGACCTCGTCAAACAGGTGAAATGATCGCACGACCCCGTCATTGACGGACCCGAGGGGTGGGTGGCCGGGGGGTCCGAGAAGAAAAAGGGGACAAGGGAAGGCGGACCGAGACAAACCCCGTGGCGCATCAGAAATTTGACTATTCCCCGAATAACGCCTACCATCGTTGACGGGTGTAGAGTCCGGGCCCGCGTTCAACCGTGGGCCCCTTTTTTTTCTCATGGTCACATCCGTCGGCTCACCGTATCCGACAAGGGGAGCCCGGAGGTGAGACCGTACAGGACGGCGGGTATTGTAAAAAGAAGAAACCTCCCGTGATCCCCTCAACGAGGAGCGGCGGGGTTCTTTGTCGAAAGACCTTTCACTAGGATTATACACCGGGGCGCTTGCGACAAAAAACGATGAAAACCATCCCTTCCGATCTTCTTGCAGAACTGAAGAGCATCCCGAAACGGGGCGATTTTCGACAAATGGTCTTTTTCGTCGAAAAGAACCCCTGTATTATTCTGATATCTTTGTTATTTTCAGACAGTCGAAAGCGGTGCATTGCAATCTGTCGAAAATCGCCTTTCGACAAAAACCAGAAAGTATCATAACCGTTTGTTATTGCTGGAGATATCAGGTTTCAGCAAGAGCCGCCCGAAGAAAAACGCTAGTGTTTACAAGAGTTTCCACTTCGCATATCAGGTCTTTATGTCTCTACATCTCCTGCCTAAATCCGAATTACTGGATTTTTTCGAACTTGTACAGAGTTCCTTGTCCGCTTTCGCAGTTTTCTTCTGAAGCAGCTTTTCTGATGACGAGCTTTTCTCCTTCCATTTCCTGAAGAGAGAAAAAAGAATAGATAGGCGCATATTCAACGCAGCTCATCTGGTTGATCTCTGTTCCTTCCCACGCAAACTCCCACTTTCCAGTCACCGCGACCTTGCAGTTTTCACCACTGACTGAAAGTGTTAGAGTGATCTCTCCACTAACAGTCGTCGGTATAACGACACTCCAACTTCCTTCCATGTCGAGGAAATTCTTACAAACCTCCTGACAGGTCGGGTTTTCTTCGCAGGAAGGAGAAACGATATCTTCATCTACGGGTTCATCATCAATCTCCGGGTCATCCGGCTCTTCATTGTCCACCGGCTCGACATCATCTGTCGGTTCGGTGTCGGTAATGACCTCTTCATCTGTCGGATCATTGTCGGTCTTGGGTTCCTCACCGCCACAGGCGATGAAAATGAAAGCAAAGGCGATGGTCACGACCGTGACCGAAAAGATGTTCTTTTTCATGACTCTCTCCTTTATAAAAAAATAGTTTCCATTTCGCATATCTGGCTCATGTCTCCTCCCTAGGAACGGACTAATTATATCCGACTGAAAGGAGGATGCAAAATTTTCCTGATTCCCTTCCCCGCCCGCCTTCAACCGAGGGTCATCGAGAGGCCTCGGTGGTTATTCAAAGGCGAGGACCTGTTTGAGCGGAGCGGAAGCGGAGCGAGTTCCACAGCCTCCTCTCGATGAGCCGGTCCGGCCGCGCCGGCGGTTGCTTCGGCGGGCATAAAAAAAAGGCGTTTCTTCCCCCCTTCTTGACGCCTATCAAGAAGGGGGGCGGCGAAGAGCGGAGCGCTCGCCGAAATCTTCGCGTCTCCCTTTCCCACGCCGCCCGTTCACCAGCCGCGATACTGGCAGGGGAGGGGGCGGCGCCTCAGGTGAGGAAGAATCTTCCGATCATCTGGTTCAGTCGCAGGATGAGATCGGGGCGTTTGAGGATAAGATGCGCGTTGCCGTTGAAATGTCCCTTGATGGAGAAATACTCGCTCTCGGCCTCGAAGCGCCCATTGCGGGTGGCTTCCTCGATGGCGGGGATGATCCCTTCGGGATAGCGTGCCGCGTCCCGGCCGTCGAGGAGCCGGAAGGTGTTCTCGCAGTCGCGAAGCGGCGCTTCGGCGTGGTAACGCAGGCGAATGCTCTTGCCGTCATAGGTGCGCTCGAACACATAGGAGAGGATGACCTTCTCGCCGATCGCGCCGCGATTGCGCTCGTTGGTTTTGAGTTTGTTCCAGTTCCGGGGGCGAAGGTACTCCCATGTGGTCTTGATGCGGTCCTTGATGATGGAGCCGGTATCGAGTTCCTCGAAGAAGCGCTGGATGTTCTCCGTGGTGAATTCAGGGAGCGAGCTCTTCTTCATCTCCTCGTCGAACCGTTCGCGCATCTTGGCCGAACAGAGTTCGTAGACGCCGCTCTTTATGAAGGCGGCGCGCCAGAAGGCGCGGAGGATGGTGAGATGGTGGTCGCCTTCCGGCATACGGTCGAAGGGTTTGTCGTACTGGTTGCAGTAGGAACGCATAAGGTCTTGCGCAGCGTTCGCGGTCTTGAGGGTCTCCTCGGCGAGGCGGATCGTTTCGCAGTATTTGCGGACCGCCTCTTCGAGGTTGTCGTACTTGATGATGTCTTTCTCGAACATGGGCACCTCCGGTGGGGACCGCTTCGGCATCGTTGCGACACCAAAGTAGCGGGTTGTTGATTGCTGTTACTCCCACGGCGCTTAGCAGCGAGGGAGGGGATCGTTATCGGCTGTTATCGGCTTGACTGTGAGGAGTTGAAGTCGTCAGGAACGGAGTTTCTTTGTCTGCCTGACCGCTTTCTGACCGGGGAGGTTCTCCGGGTCCTTGTTCGACCTCTTGAGCGACTTGCGGAAAGCAAGATAATCGTCGATGGAGTCGCGGAACGCTTGTTCCATATCCTCTTCTCTGGTCGCCTGAAAGGTGATGACATCTTCGATGCCGGTCACTTCGCCGTGAAAAAGGCTGGTTTCTTTATCGTACCGGTAAGCGGCATGGTAGCCTTTGTAGGAAAGCGGGTTCTTTTCCTTTTTCATGGCGTACTTTTCTCCTTACTTACCTTCCGGGTCTTCGCTCTTCTGGACTTCACGATATCAGCGACTGCGATGTCGCCTTTGCCTTTGACGAGGTAATGATTGACGAAGTAGGCAAAGAGGGACGGTTGAAGGCCATCTATGGTCTTGTGGTAGATGGCTTCGCGATGCTTCTCCAAATGGAGAGCGACTATGCTTTTCTCGGCGAGTAAAAGAGCTTCGCGGTAAGCGTGCCGTATGCCGTTCTTAACCATAAAGCCGGTAACGGACTGTTCTTCACGGAAGCTTTGCACCTTGCCCAAGAAGGGAGGATTGTTCGTCTCCACGCTTTTATAGAACTTCTTGTTCCACGGATCGGGACACCGCTCCATGACGGAATTAAGCGTTTGCATCTGCTTTTCGTCCGACATCAGGAAGTCGGACATTCTTTTGGCGGTGTCGATATCCTTGCGCGCCTTATGCATACTCCGTGACGGCAAGGCGCCGACGATGTATTTGAGATAGGTGTAGGCGGCCGGATGTGGTACGGTAAGACGGGTTCCGTTGTAGTTCACTTGGATGGTGAATTCGGTGGCAAGATCGAGGTACCGTAAGCAGGCCGCTTCTATGCCGTAGCCGGGAATCTTCTTGGATGGCGCCTGATCCGCTGAACCGAGATGCGGTATGAGAAAGTCGATGTCGAGCAGATCGTGTTTGTATTGGCATTGATTGGTTATCGGCGACATCTTTACCTTGAATCCTTTCTCCCGAAGCATGATGTCTATGGGAAAAGGATTTTTCACGCGCGGCGGATCCCTGAACAGAAAATCGGCGTCGGTCGTGCTTTTCACCGGTATCTTGGGATCCCCATAGTGGTGATGGTACATCTTGAGCGCCCAGCCGCCGATAAGGATCATGTCGTCGAGAGAACCGTGCGAGTCGAGCTCCTTGACGATGCTGTTGAAGAGGGCTAGTTGCTGTCTTTCATTGACGACTTGCTTTTCCGCCATCTGCGTTCCTCCCGTCCTTTGATTATTCGTATCGCTATTTCCAGATCTTTTACCTGATGTAACATGTCCCTGATCGCTTGCCGATGATAGTGGCTGTCGCTGAGTTTCTCTTTCATGTCGAAGTAGGCGGGAGAAAGGATCGGACCGATATATTGAGCCTTTGAACGGCCTTTCTCTTTGAAGTACCGGTAGGCGTATTCTTCCCTGCCTATTTTCTTGATCGCAAGCGACCCCTTGGGAAGCGATGCGTACTTTTCTTGATAAAGCGGTATCACATCTTTGAGTCGCTCGTATTCGTCCACCAACATGCCGAGTATGACCGATGGCATGATCTCCTCCGTTTTTACTATACTATACACAGCGCATATTTACTATATCTGTATAGATAATGTTGTCAAGAAGTTTTTTCTTCGTATGTACCCTGTTTCCGTATTTTGTAGGGTAATGCGCCCGGCAGGAAGAAGGAAAAGGCCATCCGGCTCACCTGTCGGATGGCCTTGCCTCGTTAGAAAGGCACCCCCGTGTTGTCGACCAGTTCGAGGCCGCGATCGCGGGCGATGTCGGCGGCGACCCGGGCCGCCTTCTCGAACGAATGGCAGACATAGGTCTTCAGAGCGTTCAGTCCTTCGGCGAGAATGGTGACCTTGAAGGCCTCAATCTCTGCGCCGGGGTTTCTGACCGAAGGGACCTTCTCAGGACCGGTCAGGATGACCTTGGTGGCTTTGGTGTTCTGTTCCATGGCTTTTCTCCTTAGAAAAGTGGTTGTTGGTGGTTGGTCGGGGAGAAAACCTTCTCTCCGACGGAAATGTTGTTGTTTCAGAGATGCCGTGACGCTACGGTCAGAGCAAGCGGCCGGGTAGGGACCGCCATGGCGGTTTGTGCGGTACGCATGGTCAGTCCGGTCGCGATGACATTGTCTACGATGAAGGCGTTCGCCGGTACGGGACGAACCTGTCTCATCTTCACGGTCACTTTCCTGCGCTGTTTTTTCGCGAGGTAAAGGCTCATGCGACGGTTCCCGCGCAGAGCGTCTATGACCGTGCCGCCGGAGAGCCGCGCTAAATACCAGCAGAGATCCCGCATCCAAGGGGAGGGCTTGCCGGTATGGCTCGGCATGGGGACAAATACGGGGGAGTGTTCCTTCCGTATGCGGTCCCATATCAGGAAGGCGGCTGACGGAATGCCGTTACCGTCCTTGATCGAGTGCGCGAGGTTGCGGGTATGGGTAACTCATGTGCGCCTCCCTACAGGCGGCCCGCCTGACGGAACGAATAGTGCGAATCGGCCGTTATGATGACATGATCCAGGACCTCGATACCCAGCAACCGTCCCGACTCGACGAGACGCTTGGTGACATCGAGGTCTTCGTGCGACGGCTCCGAGGTGCCGGCGGGGTGATTATGGGCCAAGATGATGCTGGCGGCGCGCAGTTCTATCGCGGGAGCGAAGGTCTCGCGCGGATGAACGAGCGACTGATTGAGCGTCCCGATAAAGATGGTGCGCGTGTCGATCGGCTGTCCGGCGCCGTCGAGGTAGATGACGACGAAATGCTCCTGCTTCCAGTTCTTGATGACCGTGGCGGCCGTCTTGACGGCATCCTCGGACCGCAGGATCTTCTCTTTTTTCTCGCCGATGAGATTGGAGGAGGCGAGAAGTGCGAGGAGTTGCTTCTTTGTCATGCGGGAGTATTTCTTCATATCGGACCTCCCTGCTTCGACAAGAGCCAGACGGCGAAGTAAAGCGACGCTATAATGATGTTCTCCATGAAAGCCTCCATAAGCCCCTCGGGGCGGTAGGGATGTTGTTGTTCTTGATCTACTGAATACTTGAAAAGTGTTCTGTTGACTCTCCGGTGCCGTCCTCTCTTCCCTGATGCTTTTTGCCGGATACTTCCCTCTGGGGGGCCGGCGGAGACGGGTTTCGTCCCTCTCTCGGGGACGGTAGCAACAAACCCTTTCGACGAAGCGTCTACTCGCTTGTGAAGGACCCGATGCCTTCCGGCATCACAGGCCCGTCAAAGCCGTGTCGGGGGCAGGTGTCACACTGGCGAGCCGACAGGATCGCCCTTGCCTTTCTGGGAAAATGTTGGGGGAGACCTTCAGGGGGAACCGAGATTTTTTCAGAAAGGAGTTGACGCCGAAAGACACCGATACGGATAGTGCCTGTGTACGATGCCGGGGGGTTGAGGGGATACAAGCAGAGTAGGGAAGCAAGGACGACAGGAGTTTGTTCCGTCACTGTAAGGAGGGAGTCACGAAACGCCACCACGGGGGAAGGGACTTGGCGAATATCGGGGGAGGGGGGACAGGAGAGTCAGGCCTATGGAATCAACGGGAGCAGGAGCGGACCCCGGAGGCGGGAAGGGGGAGGGGACAAAAACATACTGTTAAAAAACAGGTAAAAAATCTAATCAACTATATGATTTTATAGGTGATAAACTTCATTTTTACTCGTTTTCTCGACCCCCTCTCGGTATAAATAACTACTGAGGGCATATTTTGAGGTGAAGCATGTCCGCAGGGTGTGGCGTTTTGGGACCGGTTACCGAAGAATTTGACGCTGGGCCATAGAATAGAGCGACGGAGCAAAATGCCCGTCGCGTATAATGTGGAGGTAACTGTTTGGAAACATTGGAGGCGCCTCGTTATAGAATACCTATGCTCGCTCAACACGATCCCCGGGTACGGAAAACGAGCGCGGGAAGCGGCTATAATGGAGATGGTTTTTTCCGAAATGGTAGGCTTATTCACTGATATAAGGAGAAAGAAGATGAAGATGTTTCAGCGGGCCCTAGCGCTTCTTGTGTGTCTTGTCGTCGCCGGTCGGCTCCCGGAAGGGGTATTGGTACTTGAACGCATGGTCCGACCACCGGAAATGGACGAACTAGACTTCCACGACCGGGCGGTCTCCAACAAGAAGCGGCGTTTTTCGAGGCAGTAGATGTAGAATGTAGATTGGCGCGGAAACTTCTCCCGCTTTAATCGTTGAAAGAGCAGTTGTCGTATGAGATAAATACCTGATTTATCGATAACTGTTATTTCTTATCGTCAAGATTCTTCTGTTGTCGTTGTCGACCGAGAAAAAATGCCGACGCGAGCGCAGCCAGAGATCCGCCTCCCAGAACAGATGCAACCCAAGGCTGGCCATAGCAACCCAAGACTACCGCTCCGATGATAGCAAGCACTCCTATGATGAGACCATAGGTTTGTCCACGGGCACTCTGATGAAGTTGGGCACCAATGGCTTGTTTTTCTAATTCCCTCCTATGCGCGGCCTGTTCCTCGGCCATTTTCATTATACGTTCAGGAAAAGTAGGATCTATCTGTTTGTATCCTTCCAGTATGTTAGGTGGAGGAATCGGCCCTTCGAACGAGGCCGCGACTACTTTGGTTTGTGTTGTAACTTGTCCCTGTTGATGATTTTTCGCTAATTGTTTATTGTGATTGCTCATCGAAAGAAACCAGTGCGTTCAGTATGTCGTCACCGACGACTTTCCAGTCGCTTCCTAGAGCACGCTTGTCGGCGACAGCTCCGTTGGGGGACTCGTTAAATAGAAAGTAGTTGCCAGCTACATTGAATACGCTACCCACACCTATAAGGATATCAGTGTTGGCGAACAAAAAATCCGTGCGTGCTCTTTTGGGACTAGTTCCCATGACTCGATTCTCCTTACACTATTCAATCATACCCGAGCGTGGCGCGTTTGTCAAGAAGACAACCTTTGTTCTCCTAGCGTGGATTCTGTAACACAAGAACATACCGGCTGTCAAGAAACTTTCTTCGACGCCGGAAGCGAATCCCGTAGGGCTCTCAAAAGATTTCAAGCGATTGATGGCGGAGGCTTGACTTATTTCTAATCGTGTTTATCCGAAATACTGTGGCTTAAAAGAGCCAATGTATGACTGATGAAGGAGCAGAGGCATGTCAAAGGAAAATGATCGCATTGTTTATCGACGGGAAGACGGTAAGTGGGTGAACAAGAAGGTCTCGTCAGACAAAGCCACCAGTATTCATGACACGCAGAAAGCGGCCGAGGAAGCGGCAAGAGACAACCTCAAAAACCAAGGGGGAGGGGAGCTAACAACAAAAGGGCTCGATGGGAAAATCCGGAGCAAAGACACCATCGCTCCCGGCAATGATCCCAATCCGCCGAAAGACAAGGAACACTAAGGGGAGGGAACAATGTATTTTTTCGAACTGTACAAGGATTCTCGGGGACACTGGCGTTGGCGTTTCAAGGCTCCCAATGGCAGAATCGTAGCCGACAGCGCCGAAGGATATGTTAGTAAACAAGGAGCTCTTGATGGGATAGCCCTTGTTCAGAGATATGCACCGGGAGCTGCGGTAAGAGAGGTGTCGTAGTACAGACTCTCTTTTGCCTACGCCTTGCTTGTGCCTCGGCCTGGTCAAGGATCGGTTGAGGTCGTCCCGCGGAGATCCATCCTCGAATACCTCGACGGCCATCTCGGGGTTCTCCGTTTCTTCGGCGTTGTTTTTTTGATGGCGATAATGGCTGATTCGGGGCAGTTCTCGGCGGCACAGATGATGCGGATCGCCGCCTGCAGGTCGCGGGCCACCGTAGCGAGCCGGAACCGGCCGCGGTCGTGCTTCAGTGTGAAGATGCAGCGTTTCATGTCCTTTTTCTCCGTATCCTTTTCTTGGGCTGCTTCAGCGGTATCGGCCGTGTTTGGAGCGTATCGAGATTGACGAACACCCCCTGACAGTCCAGCATCGCCTGTCGGATGAGTTTCCAGAGGAGGTCGCCAGCATAGGCGGCCATCATGGTGTTGATGTAGAGGTCCTGCTTCCCGATCGCCTCGGCGAGCGAACACGAGGGGGTGTCGTCGTCGCGGTCGGCCTTCTCGTAGTCAGGATAGAGTTCAAAGATGTTCTTGAGGTGGACCCGCTTCCGTTCCCGCGGGCGGGTGAAGAGCGACGCGACCACCACCTGCCCCGTCGTCTTGGTGTTGCCGCAGTCTATCCAGTAGTAGGGGGTGTTCTCGTAGTGCCGTTCCTCCCGGGTCTGCCGGATCGCCTTCAGGATGGCGAGGCGGGCGGCGACCGAATCGACCGCCGAGATATAGATGTTGGCGCGGAACGCGGGATGAAGTTCCTGCGGGTCCACCGCGCAGGGGTATCCCTCCCACCGGATCCCGAAGAACCGGTTCACCCGCTGGGTGTGCGAAACGGCCTTGTAGGCGCCTATCTCGGAGGCGGGGAACGACTGGCGGGCGACATTGGCGGCCGTTATCGTGTCCGGGTCGAACACCTTGACCTGCAGGCCTTCATGGTCGAGGGCGCGCAGGGCCGCGTCCATGCGGGCGAGATTGGTGAGCAGTTGGGAGCCCGTGCCGCCGCAGCCGACGAGCGATACCGATACGGGGTGTACGGCGCGGATGAGCGCTTCAGGGGTCGCATGAAAAAGGTTCATGGGGTCATCTCCTTCTGTGGTTGATCAACTGTGCCACGGTGACGCTCTGTCCGTTGAGCGGGGTAAGTTCCTCCACGGGGAAGGCGTCGCTCCCGGCGATCGCCTTGAACAGGGAGGTCACCGGGCTCCGGGTCGGTTCCCCATGTATGAAATGGGTGAACTCCGAGCGGTAGAAAAGCGCTTCGTACCGTTCGATGAGGTCGGCGATGTCGCCCTGCATCGCGGGGAGCCGGCAGTTCCCCATGCAGAGACTGCCGTCGGCGTAGATATTGGGAAACGGCGCGTTCTTGACCAGTGACCGGGGCGTCACGGCGTCGCCGGCGACGGCGTAGACCGAGAGAGACCGGTCGGCAAGGTCGAACACTAGCGCCGGCAGAGGGTACTCACCGGAGGCGATGCCGCTCTGCCGTTCATCGAAGATGATCTCGCGCTTCTCGGGGGGACGCCACCAGAGGAGCCGTGGCAGGGCGGGGGAGGGGTTCAGGTACAGGAGCCGTCCCGTCGCCGGAAGGAAGCCGCCGAGGAGCGCGGAGCGGTCCGCCGTGGCGAGCGCCGCAAGGTTGAGCACCTGCTTCTTGGTGAGCGGGGCGCCCGGCCCGAGGGCGTACCGATCGCCCGCCGTCACGATCGGGTGGAGTTCGATGTAGGCGGTCTCGTTGTTGAGCGATATCGACCGGTCTGCCGCATTGCGGCGGTAGATGATGAGCGCCTGAGCCGGCGCGAGTTGTTCGCGCAGGATGTCGTTGAGTTGCATGAGGTTCTCTCTCCTGAAATTGGTGATTGACTTTTTCGTTATGAAAACATAGGGTATGGTCAAGCGGGGGCTGGTATCCCTCCCCCACCCCCAGACGGCCCCCGCGCCCCTCCCGTCAGTCGGTCACGCCGAAGAGTTGCTTTATTTCCTGTCCGTATTCCGCGAGACGACAGAGAAATTCGAGGATGCCGTCGAAGGCCGCGTGGTCGCGTTCCCGTATCTCGCAGGGTAGGTCGGGGCGGCAGGTGATGACGCCGCCGAGCGGCCAGAGGCCGTACTCGTTCCCGGTCGACTCGATGTGGTAGTGGTGGTTCCGCTGCATGTCGTCGACCATAAGGGTCCGGTGGTCGTTCCAGACCAGCGAGATGTACTCGTCGGGCTGAACGGGGTAGGAACCCCGTTCGTCGAGTTCCTCCTGCGTGAGGGGATAAGCGAGATCGGCGAGCGAGATGTCGGAGGCATCGAGAAGCGGGAGCGTGTCGCGCAGCGCCGCGGCGAGCCGCCGGAGCGGCGCGGGGTACCGGGCGGGCCGCAGGCGGTCGAGCCGGCGGGCCAGTTCGTCGGTCGTCTCGACCTGAACGGGATGAAGCAGGTCGTGGTAGCGGGCCGGCGGGCCATCCTTCTTCCCATAGTAGGAAAGGGTCCTTCTCCGGTCATGCTCGGTCTCTTCCTCTCCTTCCGTTTCGGAGAGCCAATCGTGGTAGACCCCCTGCTCGAGGTATTCACGCCAGTCGCCGATGGCGGTACGCCGCAGGAGCGTCGCGAGAAAGGAGACCGTGAGGTCGTGCAGGGGACGATGACGCCGCCGGAGATGGGGGAGGAAGGAGACATCGGCGAGATAAAAGTCGTAGCGCGTCTCGACGGCGTAGTGGAGTTGCAGGGCGAGGCCCTGTTCCCCGTCGTGGACGATGCGGAGGTCGAATCGGGGAGCCACCAATCGCCGGAAGGCGGTCAGCAGGTGAGCCCCCACTCGCCACCACGGGGTGGCGGGGGAGAGGTCGGGCTCCTGTGCGGCGTTGTAGCCGGGGTGACGCGACACGATGCGGTAGAGTTCATCGAGGAAGCGGCGCGGCGGCAGCCCGTGACGGGGGAGGAACTCGAAACGGAGCGCCGTTTCGATGGCCGGTATCGGCGAAAGGTCGAGCGGTCCGCTCAGAAGAGCGGGTCGATAAGAAGCGGCGGTATCCCGGCCGCCTCTTCGTGTGACCGATCGCGGTCTTCCTTCAGGACGGCGCCCGTCAGGGCGTGCCGTTTGAGTACCGTAGTATCCTTCTCGCATGTCATGGCCTCCGGCAGTTGATCGATGTATTCACGGATATTCATGGGGCTACCCCTTCGTACCGAGCGTGGTGACGAAGGTATAGACCGCTTTTCCCTCCTCGATGACCGGTCCTTCGATCTTGGCGACGGTCAGTTCGGAGTAAGTGTTCGCGTAGAATGAGAGCACCCGTTCGGGCGTCATCTCGGCGCCGGGGTCGGGCAGCAGCAGGTCCTTGTGTTTGAAGATGCGGGGCATCTGGGTGATCTCCATGTGTCTCTCCTTGAATGGTGCGCGAAGCGCCCGCACCCAACGACGGGCGCGAGCGCTTGGCGCGGTTACTTGAACAACGACAGTTGATCGGTGTCGGTCGCCTCTGTCGGCGGCGTCGGGGAGCCGTCCGCAGGTTGGGCTTCCTCCTCCTCGGCATCGTCCGAGGGGGAGTTCTCCCCGGTATCGGCCCGTTCGGGCGGAGCCGACTTGGAGGCCGGTTTCTGAGGCGCGGCGGCGTTCTTCTTGGGAATGGCGAGTTTCGCACGCTTCTCCTCTTCCATCTTCTTCGCCAGTTTCTCGTACTGTTCGGAGTTCGAGAGCGCGACGGCGGTCGTCTGAAGCGGGGTCATGACCAGTTCCGCGAAGCGGGTGTCGAGTTCCTCGGCCGGCGCGGTGACCACCAGCGGCGGCAGGGTCTCGGCGAAGTTCTTCCGCAGGATCGCGAGGGTGACCTTCCCCTCGGCGGGGGAGGTGATGGTGACGACGAGGTCGGCGCCCGGCTTGAGGAGCGCGGTGAGTTCCTTGAACATGCGCCACCTCCTATTCCAGCGGACAGACGTACTCGCCCATCAGGGCGAGCGCCTCGACGGGGACATCCGAGGCCGAATCGAGGTCGTAGCCGACATCTTCGCCCTCGTAATACTCCACGGAATTGCCCATGAAGGTGTAGAGTCCTGTTTTCATCTTCTCCTCCTTAAAATGCGCGCCTCGTAATCGGGCGCAATACTGTGTTGCTGCCTCCCTCGCTCTCCTCGACATAGGTCAACTATGCCTGCGTCGGCTCGGTCGTTGCGCCGTGTTTTGCGCTCCGACCCGAGGCGCTTGATACGAGGAGAGAGTGAAAGGGTCCTGTGTTGTGTTATTCTATCCGCCCGCCTTCAACCGAGGGGCATCAAGAGGCCATCAGTGCTCACTCAAAGGCGAGCACCTGTTTGAACGAAGCGAAGGCGAAGAGAGTTGCGCAGCCTCCTCTTGATGCACCGGTCCGGCAACGCCGGCGGTTGTCCCGGCGGGCATTAACCGGTTTCTTCTTTCCCCTCTTTCTTCTTTGCCGGACCAAAGAAGAAAGGGGGTCGGCGAAGAGCATCGCACTCGCCGAAATCTTCTCCTCTCCCCCTAGGGCTCATCCGCCGCCCCGGCCCCAGCCGTGATAGTGGCAGGGTCTGCCTTTGCTTAAAAGATACGGCAGACGGAGGAGGGAGGCGGCGGGCCATCTCAGTTGGCCGCGAACAGCGGCAGGGTCCGGTGATCGATCCCGTAGCGGTCATAGACCTTCTTCCGCCAGTCATGCTGATATTCGACCTTGAGGTCAGGCAGTTCCGAAAGGGGCGAAAGAAGGTCCACTATCCGCTTGGGACAGTCGTAGTAGTAGGGGTTCACGAATTCGTCCATCGGCTTATAGCGGAATTCCCCGCTCTCCCATTCGCAGAGGAATACCATCGCGTAACGGATGTCCTTGAGTCCGTTCTTCTCCTGTTCGCCGATAACGGCGGCATAGAAGGTCTTGCCGACCAGTTCCCCTTCCTGTATGGGGTAGCCTTCCCCGATGAGATGTTTCTTGACCCCGTCGCTGGTGCGGGGGATGTGTTCGTAGGTTCCATACCATCCCATGATGTTTCTCCATAGGTGATCCGCTTCGATATCGGTTAAATACCTTCGTTGCGCTTCCCGCACCTTCCTCGACATAGGTGTACTATGCCTTCGTCGGCGCGGTCAGTGCGCCTCGGTCTTTTTACGATCCCGAAGCGGGGTTTTGTTGTTGTCTTTCTCCCGTGCGCCCCGCGCACAGGAAGCGGTTGTTATATCGCAATCCGCCCGCCTTCAACCGAGGGGCATCAAAAGGCCATCAGTGCTCACTCAAAGGCGAGCACCTGTCTGACCCGCCGAAGCGTATTCGCGGAGGAGGGGAGTTGCGCAGCCTCCTCTTGATGCGCCGGTCCGGCTCTGTCGGCGGTTGTCGTGGCGGGCATTAGAAAAAAGGCGTTTCTTCCCCCCTTCTTGACGCCTATCAAGAAGGGGGTCGGCGAAGAGCGGAGCGCTCGCCGAAATCTTCGCCTTTCCCTGTGGCCTACGCCGCCCGTTCACCAGCCGTGTCAGTGGCGGGGGAGGGGGCGGCGCTTTCCTTCTGCGTTTCGAGTATGCGGTCGATGACCGCGTGGCCGCTGCGGTAAAGGTCGGGGTAGACGACCTTTTCGGCGCCGTCCTGCTCGATCGCGAGGACATGCTCCTTGCGGAACTTCGGGTTGAGTTGCTTCTCCTCGATCCATGCCCGTATCTTCTCGACGGGACCGACGAAGTTGAAGCAGGCGTTGCCCCGCATGGTGCGGAGGGGCGAGCCGTCGCGGTCCTGATCGGTGTCGGAGGTGTAGGGGGTGTCCCAACCCTCGAACACCGCGCCGTCGAACTCGTTGACGGGGCCGTTGGTGTAGGACTGCCACTTCATCTGAAGGAGGTAGAGCTTGTGCTTCCCCTTCGGCTGAAAGACCACATCGCCGTTCTCCCGGATCTCCTTGACCGTGATGCGCTGGCAGGAGGTCATGGCGAGCATCTCGCCGATGCGGTAGATTGTGTACTTGAGATTGAGCTTGAACATGGTGTTGCTCCCTGTTGTTGGGGGTTGATCGGGGATCGCCCTCGCGGGCGGGCCCCGTACTCCTTGTGCTACATGGCACACGAGCTGTGAAATTGAAGCCGGTTACGCCTCCGGCGCCGGCGTTTCGTCCCGGCCGTTCTGACTGCACGCGCGCTCTGGATTATCGTGCTTTTGCGTCCGCACGGGAGGGGAAGGCCGCTACGCGGCGGCCTTCTGCTCCTTGCGCTTGTCGAGGAAGTGGACCGTCTGGGCCACGATCTCGACATCCTTGCGGGTGTCGCCCTCGCGGGTCTCCCACGAGCGGACGCGCAGCGCTCCCTCGACGATGACCGCCGAACCCTTGGTGAGGTGCTTGTCGCACGCGGCCACCTGCTGTTCGCCCAGAAGAACGACGCGGAACCAGTCGGTCTTCTTCTCGCCCTTCTCGGTGCGATCGCACGCGAGCGAGAACGAAGCGGACTTCACGGGGCCTTCGGTCCCGTTCTTCTGGTGGAGGTTGACGGCGGCGCCCAGGCGGCCGGAAATGGTGATGGTGTTGAGGTCTTTTCTCATGATACTCTCCTTGAGATGTGCCGTAGCCTATTTGTATGAGGCGTAGGCGGTTGTTGTGTCCCCGTAGGCAACCCTGCCGCAGGGGTGTTCTGATGAGGTTTTGATCGGATACCGTCGTTGTCGCGTACTCGCCTTCATCGACATAGGTCTACTATGCCTTCGTCGGCTGTGCCGCTTCGCCTTGGTCTCCTTCCAATTCCTCATCAGTGTTTTTCTTGATTGTACGAAGGGAGAAACGGGAACGACCGGTCGGTCGTTCTCTTCCCGAGGGACCGAGGCATCATAACAGTGTCCGGTATTCCTCGACCTCTTCGTCTGAGGTGAAGCCGTTGTCGGCGAGCCAGTCAGCGTGATTGATTATTTCGCCGTCGGCGTTGGTGTGATACTGTTCCATGAATGCCTCCATAAGCCCCTCGGGGCGGTAAAGATGTTGTTGTTCTTGATACTGAATACTTGAAAAGTGTTCTGCCCGACTCTCCTGTGCCGTCCTCTCTTCCCTGATGCTTTTTGCCGGATACTTCCCTCTGGGGGGCCGGCGGAGGCGGGTTTCGTCCCTCTCTCGGGGACGGTAGCAACAAACCCTTTCGGCGGAGCGTCTACTCGCTTGTGAAGGACCCGATGCCTTGCGGCATCACAGGCCCGTCAAAGCCGTGTCGGGGGCAGGTGTCACACTGGCGATCGCAGAGGAAGCCCTTGCCTTTGTGGGAAAATGTTGGGGGCGACCTTCAGGGGGAACCGACAATTTCACCCGTAGGGCCGGCGGCAGAAAGGAGTTGACGCCGAAAGACACCGATACGGATAGTGCCTGTGTACGATGCCGGGGGGTTGAGGGGATACAAGCAGAGTAGGGAAGTAATGACGACAGGAGTTTGTTCCGTCACCCGTTAGGAGGGAGATACGAAACGCCACCCCAGAGGAGCGTCCAGGCAAATACAGGGGAGTGAGGACAGGATAGTCGGGGAAAAGACCGGAGCACCGGGTTCCTCCACCCCCCCCGCCCGGAAGGCGCAAAGCGGTTCGAGGCCGGCTAAGGAGACCGGCGAAAGCGGTTCAAGGAAAAGCAAGGGAGCCGGAAAGGGCGCAGGTCACTACCCGCCCGATCCGAACGAGTACGCGCAACGATGAAACGGGAACGCGGGGCCTACGGCCTCAACGGGAGCGGGAGTGGACCCTGGAGGCGGGCCGAGATGGTGGAGGAAAATTACCTAGATTGGCACCTAGATTGATAAAGAGGAATAAGTAAAATTCTCAAAATGAGCCACCAAGTCGAAATGGCGGCATCGTTGTAACAAGCATCGTCATTTGCAAAACCATGTGCGATTTTGTTTCGGAAATCGTATCCTGTTTTTTCTATTAGATGGCCTTTTAATTCAAAGCATAATCCTTCACCAAATATAGATGTCATTTGAGGTATATCAAAAATCGCTCCCAACATTTTTGAAGGCTGAGTACCATCGTCCATTATATTTGTGGTATCGATATCATGGGACTCTAAGACATATCTTATAGAGTTTTCAATTTGAGGAACAAGAAACATGGCAGCTGTCATTAAATCTCCGTGAATACCGGCGTGGATGCCTCGCAAAAAGATTGTTTCATGGCCAGGAGGAACGAAAGGATTGTTGAATATTATGTAGACAAGGTCGTGAAAGGTAGGATGATGCTCGTTCAGTATTTGTATGCGAGCAGGGTTAATGTAGGCTTGGGCACGTACCTTCCAGTTAAAACTTGATGCTTGAGAAAAAAGTTTCTCTTCCATTCCCTTTTCAGAAGGATTCCCTTTTTCGTCCCAAATGCCACTTTCATTTGCTACTACTCTTCCTTTGGCATCGGTGTGATGTGCGCTTAGCAAAAAACGTAGCGGGCTTTTTTTAATTTGATCCCCAACCTGTTTCCTTAAATCGGTCACATCTATGATCGGGTGACCTAATGCGAAACGCAATAATGCATCCTCAAAAGAAAACCCTTCAACATGCTTTCTTGCCTGTTCTGCAAATTCAGAAATGTCCGTGGAAGCGCTGATGGGGGAGAATTCTGAAAGAGACTTTTCTTGATATTGTGCTAAAACCTTTTTCAATTCTTCTATTTTTTCTTTGGGCGCACCAATGCGTCTGAATGCTTCTATTCCTTGAATAAGAATGGATGCTGCTGATAGATATGCCCCGGGCTGATATCTTGTACGCGCCGCTGCTTCTTCGACATATGCTTCGGCAGCCAGAAATAGCATTTCCTTGGCTTTTTCTTCGTTCTTCGCCCTTTTAAAAAGGCGGGCAGCTATTTCATAATATTCTCTTTGTCTTTGACCATTGTCAGATATTTTTTGAGCGGTATCTTGGGCAAGTGTAGCAAACTCCAGTGCATGATCATCATCATATTTTGACACTAGATCTAGGTAGTCTATACACCTTGAGCGTATGGGATCGATTGCAGATTTACGAGTAGCAACCAAAAGACTTTCAAGAGTTTTCTTAAATGTAGGCTTGTCCATTCCTTGTTTAGTCGCCAAATAAATTCCTCGATGATAATTGTCTCGGGCATAAACCCAAGCGTTTTCTTGTATCTGTTGTTCTGCGGCAAGAATGAACTCCGAGGTTGCAATGACCATATATTTATATTCTTTTGTGCGTAGCCAAAGGACATCTGAAATTCTTGCTCGGAAGCTGTGATCTTTAAGATTATCCAAAGTAACTATCAAAACATCAATATCGTTGTGGCCCAAATCATCTGGGATGTAGCCTCTTGAATTTCGAGTTGGATCCGTGAAGAAAGGAATATAAGGATTATAAGGAATATCATAGTTGGGATGAAAACTGGCGATGGCCATAAGTAATTTGTAATAATCTTTCTTCCAGGCCACCCCTTCATCTTCTGCATTTTTCATCTCTGCCGCAAATAATGACTGATATGCCACACAGGAATGTTTAGTTGCTTTTGATAACAAAAGATCGAGGTCAACGGTGCTGACTTCTTTACCTTGAGATTGGAAGATATTTTGTTCGGTCGGTAGCTGTTCGGCTGGTTTGTCTTTTTCTTCTGGATGGTTTGTCATTTGCAGGTCATGTTTGCTATTCTTCTTTGGTCTCTTTCGGTTTTTCCTTTCTCAGCATCCATCCCTTGCATCCCTTATCAACGATGTGCCGGGGGATGTCTTTCTTCCCGGTGGGGTTGTTCTTCGCCGGCTTCGTGCAGAAGCCAAAAAAGGTTTCGCCGCCGCCGATGGCTTGAAAATCACAGGTCCAGCAGGAACGATCTTCGGTCATGGTTGGGCCTCCCATCTCCCCGTCAGCGCGTCGAAGCTGGCATTCGACTGCACCGCGTCATGCGGTATCAGAACATAGTGCCACGGTTTTTCACCGTGCTTGGCATTGTACTCTGTGGCGTTCTTGCAGTATTCGATAGCCGCCTTCGCCTTTTCCTTCACCTCTCGGGTCTCCATGTCCTTCTCGGCCTTGATCTCGACCAGGTAGATCGCATCCTTGGTCTCGGCAATGAAGTCCGGTTCATAGTTCTTCTTGTCATGGTCCCAGTAGATGCTGAACTGCATGGGGGCGGGGCGGAGCCACTTGATAACGCCGCCTTCACTTTCAAGGATCGCGGCGAAGTCCTTTTCGCTCTTTGAGTCGAACTTGAGCGCCGGATGACAGCTCTTCTGGAAGCCGATGAAGAGTTTCGATGGTATGGTCTTGGCTGGTTCTACCGTCTCGGAGTAGTGATGCGGAGATTCGTTCTCTACGCGCGAAAGATTGTGCGGCTTGATGGTGGTCCATGACTTGGTAACGGTCGGGATGAATGCTCTCGCCTCCACAAAGAAATGGGCCTTCATCTGAGCATAGATGTACCGAGCGATGTCGCGTTTGTGGTACATCACGACATTCTCCACTTCTTCCTCCTTCAAATAACTGCCGAAAAAGGCGGTTGCCTGTCCTGCGAGTTTATAGAGGAGGTTGGCGTGCTCGTCGTAGTCGATCTCTTCAAAGTCTATCAGGTGGGCTACAATACGGTCTTCCAGCCGCTCGGCACTACGCGCTCCGCGTAGTTTATGGATAATGATATTGTCTTCCTTCCGGTTCAGTATCCTTTCGTAGATCTCCTCGGAAACCGGCTGGAGTTTCAAAGTGCCGCCGGAAACATCGAGGTCGAAGTCATTGAAGACGGCACGCACCTCGCCGTCGGGAACAATGCTGATGGATGGTATCTTGATCTCGATCTTTATCTTCTCCTCGATTGCGGCTTTACAGGCCTTGATGATCTTCTCCCTGCGCTCTTCCTTGAAGAAGGTTTCTTGCGGTCCCTTATCCATACGGGCGGCCACCAGTTCCGAGAGCGTAGCGTAGCTGTTCCTCAATTCCTGTACATTGTCGGCATTCTTGAGATTCACGATCTCAAGGTACGCGACCTTCTTTATCTCTATCTCCGCCAACGCCTCTTCCTTTTTTTCCTCGGAAAGTGTCGAGGCCATAACCTGCTGTTTCTGCTCATCATATTTCTGCGTGATGACCGGCGACGACACAATGACCACCTTACGCTCGTCCACCCCCTCGTCTTCAATATAGATGATCCGCTCTTTCTTTATGAGCGAGTCGGGCTTGTTCGCCTCCTCGACTATCTTCTGAAAATGGTCGTGCGCCACGATGGTGAGTTTATCGACATTGATGTTGCCGGTCCGCTTGCCATAGGGAAGCCGAAGGCCGCGCCCGATGGTCTGCTCGGTCAGTATCACCGATGCTGCAGTACGAAGCGGCACGATGGTATAAAGGTTCGTGACATCCCATCCTTCCTTGAGCATGTTGACATGGATCACTATTTCGATGGGGTTGCGCGGCTCCTCGACCGTCAGGAGTTTTTCGATATTCTCCTCTTTCTCGGCGCCGCGCTGGTTCGAGTGGATTTCCATCACCTTGTCGGCATACTGTCCCTTAAAGAATTCTGGCGATTGAACATATTGTTTTATCGCCGCCGAATGGGTCGTGTCTCGGGCCACGATAAGAACGAATGGCTTCACATAAGGAACGCCGTTGTCGCGGCTATATATCTCCAATTCGAGTTTGGTCTTTTCATGAATGCGGATACCGTCGTCTATCTTGATGCGATCCAGATCCTCATCGGAATAGTTCGACGGAACAAAGTCGCGCCGGGTCGCTACAGCCGGTTCTTTGACAAAGCCGTCGTTCATGGCCCGTCCGAGCGGATAATCGTAGAGGACATTCTTGAACTTCTGTCCGCTCGGGTCTATCGGCGTCGCGGTGAGTTCAAGCCCGAGGATGGGATTCAGTTCGTTGAGAACCGACATGCCCCGGTCAGCACGATAGTGGTGGCTCTCGTCCATGATGAGGACAAGGTCGGACAATCCGGCGAGGTAGTTGAAGTAGCTCTCGCCGATGTACTCAGAAAGCCGTTTTATCTTCGGTTCCGCTCCGCTGCGAGCCTCGGCATTGATCTTGGAAATATTGAAGATGTTGATGTATATCTGATGCTCTCTTTCCAGTCCCAAGCGGGCCTGATAATCATCCGGCCTCTCGGGGCGAGCCGCGTGATGATGATGATAGGTGTCTCCGGTAACTATCTGCGGTGTTGTAGCGGCATACTCGCCGATCCCCCGGAACACATACTTTGGGCTGTTGGTATTCGAGAGGTCGTCTATGAGTTTGTTGTAGATGGTCAGGTTCGGCGCAAGAACGAAGAAGTTCCGTATCCCTTTGGCGAGATTCAGGTATGCAATAAAGGCACCCATGAGTCGCGTCTTGCCGACGCCAGTCGCCAGCGCGAAGCAGACCGAGGGGAAGTTTCGCTCAAAGTCGGAAAAGGTATCTGGGTGTAGTGCGCGTATCGCCTCCAATGCCGGTTGTAACGGTGCCCCTTTCTCCAGCGCTATGGTATCGGCGAGTTTCTCCAGTATCTCAAGGCTGTCGGTCTGCGGTTGGCGAAGGCTCAGGCGGTTCTTGATGTTCAGCGATATTCTATTCATCGTTGCCTCCATCGAAAAGGGGCATCAGCCGGTCATCAGTCTTTTTCTTGCGACCTTGTTTCTTGGGCTTTTCCTCTCCCTTGTCCGGTTCGGAGGCCGCATCGACTTCCGACACATCCTCGGTCATCGGCATATTCACGATGTTGAGGCTGTAGTCCTCCTTGCCGAACTCGCACCGGCCGAGGAGCATGTTGGGGATCTTCTTGATGGTGATATTCGGGTGTCTGGTCGATGATGCGTTGAAAGACTTACAGCAGATGAGGAGCGACTCGTCGTCAGCCATTTCGCTGTCTATCTTATCGACATGTTCCTGCGTGACGAACTCGGTGGTGGTGAAGATGAAGTCCTTCTCGGTCGAGCGACCCTGCTTCCAGTAGTGCTCGGTATCGGGGCTAAAGGTGAATCCTTCATGTTTCGCTACTGCGGCGGCCAGCATGGCGGGGTTGTACTTCTTGTTGATGACCCAGTTGCCGTAAGAGTCCTGATTGAGGATGGAGGGGGCGAGATAGTAGTATTTGAACCCGCCGCCGCCCTGCCAGTTGACCGCTTCGGTGATGCCGCCTTTGTCTTCGCCGTCAACGACTTTCTTGAGGCGAGGTAAGCAGTGGGTGTCGCAATGGTCGCCGAGTTCTATGCCTATCCAGCGGCGCCCCATCTTGTGGGCAACTGCGGCCGTTGTACCGGAACCAAGGAAGGAGTCGAGGACAAGGTCGCCAGATTTTGTTGATAAATGGATTGCTCTACGCAGTAGCCTTTCCGGTTTAGGTGTCTCAAAGGCATTCTCAGAACCAAAAAGAGCGTTTATTTCTTTTTTTGCTTCTTGGTTATGTCCAACTTCTGCATTTGGCCACCATGACCAAGTAGCCATCCCTTCCACTTCAGACAAATAGGTTTTCTTTCTGGGGACAGAACTTCCTTCTCTCCCAAACCAAATCCGCCCTTCCTCAACAAGTTGTTTATACACCGGCTCTATATTTCTCCAACAAGACCCGGCTCTTGGAGTATATTTTTTCCCGGAGGGCGTTGTTATTTCGTACATTTGGTTCGGCCTATAACCTTTAGCCATAAAATCAGCCGACATCCAAGGCCCCTTGGAATCATTGTCGGGGTTTTTATATCTGCTCAACTGTTCCTCTGTTTGCTCCAATAAGTTAAGAGTGTTTTTGAAATCAGGCAGTGACTTCGCAAACACTAAGATATGGTCGTGACCGGCACCAATGGTTGCTCTCATATCCGGTTGAATGCGTTTCTGCCAAACCACATTGGCAACAAAATTGGGACGCCCAAAAATCTCATCACACAACACCTTGAGGTAATGGCATTCGTTGTCATCTATCGTTATCCAAAGCGACCCATCATCAGAAAGAAGGTTCTTGAGTATCACGAGCCGGTCGCGCATGAGCGACAGCCAAATCGAATGTTCCAACCCATCATCGTAGTGGGTAAATGCCGACCCCGTGTTGTATGGCGGGTCAATGAAGATGCACTTGACCTTGCCCGCGAAATCTTGCTCCAGCGCCTTCAGCGCCAGCAGGTTGTCGCCATGGATGAGCATGTTGTCGGAGGACTTGTCGCCATACGACTTCGCCGGGTCCTCGATGAGGATGCGCGGCTCCAGCCGGGGCTGATTATTCTTGCCGATCCATGTCAGTTCGAGTTTGGTCTTGGGTGTCATTGCGAACCTCTTATTGCTTCTTTGATTTCTTTCCACGAGATCTCTTCAATCCACTTTCTGATAAAGACGATCTGGTTTCTTTCCTTTACCCTATCCCAATTTGACCATCCTGTCTCATCGGCAAAAAGACTCATTCCGAAGAAGGATATCTTATCTGGCTCACCGTGAACAAGAACCATCTTGCGCGCCTTGTCTCCCCTCAGCCAGTTCATTATCCGGCTGTTCACGAGTCCATCACCAAAGCCATATCCTGAAACGACAAGGGTGTTGGTCAGGTAAAGTTTCTGCCGAAACATCCATTGGAGATCTATCCAACCATCGGAGGCATAATCTATCATCTTATTGACCGTACCGAGGAGCATCAGCGGACGATGATAGTCAAAAGCATCTTCTATATAGCGATTGGGGTCTTCATAAAGTTTTTTCGTTGGCATTGCTCGTGAACCATCTTTGGGATACCAATCAACCGACCCGTGCAGTTTGATGTAGTTGAATTTCTGCTCCGTCGCGTCCATGCTCCATCGCCTGATGTCGCCCGAGGGATCCTCCTCAAAATAGTCATTGAAAGGGAGGTTCTTCTCTTTCATGAAGAGTTCCCAAGAACGATCGTGGTTCAATGTGAAGATGTCGACTTTATCTATCTCGCTATCTCGGTTGATATCGGAGAAAAATGACAGATGTTCTATGCTTCGTGGTGGTCTTTTCAAAAGAGAGCATGTGATGTCAGCGATGTAGTTGGCAGCCTCCCGAGAAAACCCAGCCAAAGAATATTCGTACTCGTGATCCTTCATTTTCATCAGGTGCCGAGAGGAATCTCTGATTTTATCGATAAAAGATTGTATGGCGGGGTTGATTCCCTCGAAGTTATAGAAGTGATCAAACTGCGAGAGTACAAAGTAAAGGTCCTCATAGTTGACCGGACGGTTTTCTTTTCGCAAATTATAAAAACGCTCGATCTCCGGCCTAATTAGAGCGAGAAAGGATGTTATCTTTTCGACATGGTCTCGGTCACCGATATCTTCCGGCGCATCCGGGGGTCTATGATAGTAGTGACTGTCAGTGTGCCGAATGAACAATCGGCCATCAAGGGCGTTCTTCCCCTGTAGAAGGGACTCGGTTATATCTCCCGTTGAAGGCATTCCGGCCGGGATGCTACTACCTGCACCTAAAAGGAAGGCGATTCTCATTCATTTGTCCATGTCATTCTGGACTTATGCTTACGATACTTCACCTCAACGCCCCGTAGCATGTTTTTGTAGCGCTATACAATATTCCTCAAAATGTCGTTTGAATGTTTGACCATCATAATTGGGCTCATACTCAACACCTTTTGTGGCCATAAACATATTAATGACCGTAACAATAAAGGCATAAAGCAAGTGGTCCTCCTCGAAAGGTAAAGAAGAAATACAATTATAAAGCCTCAAAAATGATTGTGGGTGAGTTTGGGAATTAAAGGATCCCTCCTCAAAATCTATGCTCAGTAACGACAGCAAAGCCGCCGTTAGTCCTAGCCCTCTAAAAGTAAGAATTTTGTCCTTTTGAGGACACTTGCCGAATATCCATTCGGTGGCTGCCATATCTGCCGCTTTTTCTTCTGACATTGACTGAGTTGTTAGGTTGGGGTGATTGAGACGCGAATGCGCTATTTCATGATGTAATATCCACGCCATTGCTGAATAGAACATTTGATTGTTAATAAATTCTTCAGACTGTTGATTTGAACTTTTTGCTGGTATGGGGAATCTCTTCGGCCAAAAAGAAAAGTTTTTTTCTCTTATTTTCTTCTGAGCCCAATTATACAATGTTACCGCTTGCGCAGATCTCGGATAATTGCGAGAATCAAAATCCGATTCTTTCTTGCGTTGAGCAGTGCAGAAATCATTATATAATGTCCTAAACATGTATGATGCTATCCATAGCAACTCAAGAGAAGAGATATCTATAGATATTATTCTGCTATCAGTATTGATAGTCACTTTGAATTCACTCTCGTAGACAAACTTAAATGAAATTGGTTCCTCAGCATACAATTTCTTGAGGTCTTGCTTTCTTTCAGGGGCAATATTTTCGACAGCACCTTGTAGATTGTCTAAAAGGATAGTTGCCGGAGAAACCACTTTTAACGCCTCCAGCAAGCCTGTGTTTGTTTTTTCTTCCGCAAGTATTATTTTCATAAAGAGACTGCTTTCCACCGTATTCTAAAAAGGTCTTTCTCCACAATCCGTTGCTTCAACCTCTTCTCGGTCCTCCCGATGAGGTCTTCTTTCTTCTGGTCTATCTCGTCCTGCGATTCGTAGAGTTTCTGCCGCATCTCGTTCCGCTTGGCCTCCAGCCTCTTAATCTCGCGTTGTGCCTCGACCTTCACCTGAAGTTCCTGCATCTTCCGCGCCTCGGCTTTGCGGGTTTTTATTTCGACATCGAGTTCCTTCAGCGCTATCTCTAGCGATGCCTTCATGTCGTCAGCCCACTTTTCCAACTTCTCCATCTCTTCGTCGAAGAAATGGGAATTGCGTTCCTCTATCGATTTCAAGATGGCCTGCCTGCGTTTCTCGTATAACGGCCTCATTGAATCTGGGGGAGCCACCTCAACCCTCGCCCCCTCGCTCCCATCCAACAGAAACAGCTTCCGGCTCTCTTCTTCATCGAGGACTTTGCCGTCATCGGTGACGGCGGCGATGATGATGTGATCCTCGGCCTCGAACGATTCAACGGTGAGCAGGTGGGCCGTGAGGTAGCCCGCTTTACCGATGTACTTCTCAAGAATCGATATCTTCGGTTTCCCGGTGTAGGTAAAGGTCACCGTGCCGTGGGGTAGCGAGGCTTCTTGCAGTTTCTCAATGATCTTCTGGGCAAGCGGATGGCGCAGGCCGTACACATGGGCATTCTCGACATCATGGGCTATCTGATAGAGGCCGGTCGGGATACCGGTATCGGGGAACGGGTTGTCCCCCAGATTGAAAGAATAGGACTTCTCATCGAAGAACGCATTGTCTTTCAACTCGTGCTTGGTAATCTCAAAGAGCATCTTCTGGTAGCGATCGAGGGCCGCATTGCTGTTCTTCTTGCAGTCCTTGAGTTTCTGATGGACCTCTTCGTCGAAGTTCTCCAGAAGTTTTTCCCGCGTCTCGTGCATCTTCTCGTCTATCTCGCCTTCCATCTCCTCTTGGAGACGGTTGAAGGCGGCTTCGATATCTTCGGTCGTGCGGCAGTTCCGGTAGATGTCGAGGATCCGTTTCTCGAAGTCTATGCCGCTTCCGATGGTGCCGAGCACTTCGTCGCTGGCCCCGAAGATACCGCTGAAAAGTTTGAATTTCTCTGAAAGCAACTGGTATATCCGCGCTTCGGCTTTGTTCTTGGTGTTGAGGAAGTTCACGACGACCACATCGCATTTCTGACCGTACCGGTGACACCGACCGATGCGTTGTTCTATGCGCTGGGGATTCCACGGCAGGTCGTAGTTGATGACGAGCGAACAGAATTGGAGGTTGATCCCCTCGGCGGCCGCCTCGGTCGCGATCATGATCTTGGCTTTGTCCCGGAAATGTTCGACGAGGGCGGCGCGGGTATCGGCGGTTTTGGCTCCAGAGATCTTGTCGGTCCCCTTGTGCTTTGCTTTCCAGACCTCGTATATCTTGGTGGCCTCAGGAGAACTGTTCGACCCGTTGAATTGGACGATGTGGCCGGCATAGCCGTTCGCCTCCAGCGTCCGCTGGACATAGTCCTGCGTCCGGCGCGATTCGGTGAAAATGACCGCCTTTTCCTTGCCGCCGTTGGCGCGGGTCATGGTGAACCCGATCTCCAATGCCTTGAGTAGGGATTTTCCTTTTTCGTTTTCGAGTATCCTCTCGGCCCGTTCATAGAGTTCCTTCAGTTCGGCCGCCTCTCGCGCCACTTCCCGGATATCGGCTTTGGTGATGGTCTCGCCCTCGTCAGTCTCGAATTCTTCGGAGAGGTCGTCGAAGTGGTCGAGGTCGTCACGAAGCGAGTCTTCGATGATATCGACACCGAGTTCGACCGGTGTTCCCGTAGCGGCGCGGTATTCCTTGATCTTCTTTTCCAGTTTGCCGCAGAGGGAACGGAGCGCCCCGGCGATCGCGTAGGAGGAGGAGCCGAGCAGTTTGTACATGATGAGCGTGATGAGTTGCCGCTGGCTGTTGGGGAGGGCGCGCAGGGAGTCGCGTTGCAAGTATTCGGAGATGTCCTCGTAGAGTGTCTGCTCTTCCGGGGAAGGGGTAAAGTTCTGGGTGTGGGCCTGCCGGTTGGTGTAGTTGACATATTCGACGACCTGTCGCCGAAGGGTCCGCTTGCAGATCGGTTTCAGGCGTTCGCGGAGGTCGGCGAACTGCGCTTCATCGGGACGGGTGAACTGTTTGACGAAACTCTTCTTGTCGCCGAAGGCGTAGTCGTCGATGAAACTGGTGAGCCCGTACAGTTCCAAGAGCGAATTCTGGAGGGGGGTCGCGGTTAGGAGAAGTTTCCGGCTTCCCTCGATCGCGTTCTTTATCGCGGTCGCGATCTTTCCTTCCTTATGGACATTGCGGAGGCGATGCGCCTCATCGATGACCACCAGATCCCATGAGACGGCTTGAATATATTTTGCCTGCTTCGCGGCGAACTGATAGGAGACGATGATTATCTCGTCCCGGAGGAACGGGTTGGCCTTTTTGTCCTTGCGCTCCCGGTCGAATGATCCCTTTTCGAGGATGAAGGCCGGGAGGAAGAATTTCTCCTGTAACTCCTGATGCCACTGCTTCCGAAGACTCGATGGGAGAATGAGAAGTATCTTGCGGCGCCGTTCGGCCCAGAATTGCGAGAGGACAATGCCCGCCTCGATGGTCTTGCCGAGACCCACCTCGTCGGCGAGAAGCGCTCCTTTGGAAAGCGGTGACTTGAACGCGAAAAGGGCGGCCTCGACCTGATGCGGGTTGAGATCGACCTGCGCCGACACGAGGGTCGCGGCCAGTTTCTCTACATTGTCCGAGGAGATGCGACGGGTCAATTCGTGGGCGAAGTATTTGGCGTGGTAGGAGGTGATGGTCATTCCCGTTCGTTTCCCAGAGCGTTCGCCAGAATATACGACTTCCCTATAAGAAAATCAAAATTATTATGGTAGGAGAGGGGAGGGACCTATTTTGTCCCTGTGACCGGGATGAACGATCTCAACCGCATCCGGGTGAAGTCAGTTCTGAGAATTTTCTTTGTCCGAGGATCTAAAAAATATTCCTTCTCTTTTTCGCGGAGAAAGACAACCCAATGCCAAGTCTCTCGATCCTCATTGTAATTGATAGCGACAATCGCTTTATCCGATAGGGAGGAGATTTTCCGAACTGATCGTCCTTTTTCTGTCTTGATCTTCAGAACAGAAAGCAATGTCCTCAAGTCGTTGCTGTCTGTCCGAAAGTTGCTCTCTGTTTTTTGCCAATTAAAAGCATGTCGAGCGAACGAGAAGGTCTCTTTGTATGAGATCCCCGCTATCATTGCTACACAAGCAAGTCCGCAGCCAGTTCTGTGTTTCTGACGAACAAGTTTCATGTTCTGCTTTTTTTATTCAGTTCCAGAATGGACGGGGCTTTCCCTTCCCAAAAGTTACGGATGTCGTCTTTGCGTTTCTTCAAGATCGTAGATAGATTCTTGTAATAAGAATGATTACGGGAAGGATGGGGGATAGCAATAAAAGGTCTTTTTAACATTGCACCAAGAAAATTGCGGGCCTCGTTGCCGAGGGCCACTATGCGGTAGTTCTTCTTCTCCGTGAGGAGCGTGATCTCCCCATCGAGATACTTGCGACAGGTCCGGAAAGCCCGCAATATGTCCATATCGGTATGCCTTGTTCCGTCCTGACATTTTACCAGATCGGTCCAAACGCGGTTGTGGCCGAATCGACGGTTGGGAGGAAGGAGAGCGTCAAGTCCATCGGCAACGGCCTTGGTTCTTTCATAGAAATTCGTGTCAAGCGACCCACAGTAATCCAGAACCGCCTCGTAGGTGAGACCTTTTTCGATGTAGAGTTTCTTCTCTAGCGGACTTGCCGGCCCCGGGTTGCTACCGATGAAGAGGATCCCGTTGGGGCGCTCGTCAATGGCTTTGTCGAAAAAGAAACCGCGCGGGGCGATACCCTGTGATTGGGCTTTTTTGCATGACCCGACAAAGCCGGGGCAGGTTTCCGAACAGGCAACGATCTCTTCGCCGATGGCGAAAAGTTGGTCTTTCAGGGAATTGGTGGGCATGGAGTTTTTCCTGTTTATCTCGATTTTCTGAATTTCTTTCCCTCAAATATACCTTTGGCTATCTCATACACTTGATCCGCGTGTTCTGGATCCCATCTCTTTTCCGCTATTAGATAATTCTTCACTTCTAGCGGGTTATATAATGTCCCTTTTGTCTTCATTTCTTCGAACATGTTAATAGCATAATCTCTATCAGATGGATGAGCAAGTCCTGTGGATACATTAACCGTGTCATGGAGGTTATCAAGTCGTGTTTTAACAACCGCAGACAAAACTGTACCTTGGCTCTTAATTCCATTTTCTATATCAGTTGCACCCCAACGTGGCCGCCACTCAGATATATCGTCTTCTACCCAAGGTACCACAAGGACATCTGTTACATTTAATATACTATCTATTTTATCCAATAGCTTTTGAGTCGCATAAATAGCAATTACAGCTCCTTCGAAAACATTATAATGGTCCTTCTTCTCCGTCATCAATGAAAACTCATGGCCATTCGCACCACACCTATTATTCCGGCATATTTCTTTAACAAAGGCTTCTCCAAATACATTTTTTATAGCTCCATCCAAATTATCTTTTTGTGGAACGGCTAAAAGTATTTTCTTTGTAGTGATTTTGCCTAAAAACAGGCACAGTGCCGTTTTCAGCTTATTCTCATCTGGACCTGTAGAATTAATGTAATAACAGTTCTTCATGAGCCTTCCTCCTTCCCTTTCCGTTTTGATGTTGATCGAACTTCCTCTTCTTCCTTCTTTTTCTCTCTGTAATATTTATCAACATATTTTTCATATTCTTTGCTAAATACTATTCGCACATTACCTCTACTTACAAGCTTCTGCAACATTCCTATTGATTTAAGAACTTTAATACTAGCAGCTAATTCCTCCCGTTCTTCCTTCGTATGCATATTGCACAGTGCCAAGATAACATAGGGCTCATTTGAACAATGTTTGATCAAATATGTCGCTGCTTTCTTGGTGGCAATCTTTTCCGATTCATCGGTTAGATGTTTTTCAATATACGAATCTGCCGCCATTATGCGATATGGCATGGATATGTAATGATGGAACTTTCTATCTATATCCTCTTTACTAAAGCCCATTTCTGCAAGAAGGCATATATCAATTAGAATTTTCATTTTGTTCGTTTTTTCAACCATTTCGTTAAGACTCATTCTTTCTTGATCTGCTTTTTCTTCGTAATGGGTGAGATAATGACGCCCGTTTTTCGCTCTCTCACAGAATTCTTCAACAGCATAATCTGAAAACAGTTCTATGTTGTACCTGTATTTCCCAACTATTTCTAGTAGTCTTTCTTTCAACTTCATTGAATTCTGACGACTTGTTTTTCTATGATATACCTCTAAACAACGAACATATTCTAGGAATTTACGTTCAACAAATCCGGAGGGAATGTATTTTTCAGCAATGTAGTTGTTGGTAAAGGGAGAAAGGTCTCCCAGCGAAAGATCAATCCATTTCTCGATAAATTGCGGAGCATGTTCGTGAACATCCGTGAATTCGAAAAGAAAGTGAGAAACTTCTTTTTCTTTTGTTAAGGAACCCCTGATGTGCTGTCTTGAATAAATGCCTATCGGCATTTCTCCTGTGGCAAGCGTATAGCCGGTCATCTCGTTCGAGTATACAGGACTGTCTGCGGCAAAAGCCAGCATGTTCATTAATGCGTGTGCCTGGCTCTCTATGTCGATAAAAACAACATCTTCTTCATAGTCCAGCCGAAGAGATACTTCTTGTTTGAGCTCCTGTTTATGAGAGGAACGACCTGATGAAATCTGGACAACTTTGAAGATCAAATAACAGGTACAACAGTCCCATTTCCCGAGTTTCACATCTTCGGGTTTTTTATAGAAGATGGCTGATTCTCCCGGTCTCAGCGTTATGTCTTCACGATGGGTGAAACCATCGATATTGACCCATTGACTGAGTGTTTCTGACTGAAAGTCTATCCGAGAAAAATGAGGGATATCTTCAAAATGTACTCCCCAAAACAAATTTCTGCTTTCAAATTCATATTCTCTCAATCCAATCAATCCAAATCGTTGCAAATAGCAGTCGTATAGAGTGATTTTATCGTTGTTGTCGGTCAAGCCGAGTATAATATCTGTTTTTTTTATCAAAGGGAGATTTGACGGCTCCAAGAACAACCGCGAGCCTTTTTCTTCTGAAAAACGTAGTTCCCCCCGGACTTTTTCTTGTTCTTTTCCGGGGAACCACCAATCTCCTTTAACGACGAGGTCTTTCATGTGGCATCTTTTCTCTGCTTGTTCTGTTCAAAAGAGACTTGACTCTTCTTCGATTGACTCTTGGCGAACAGCGTACAACTGTTGTGGCTAGTCACCTGCCGCCTCTCTGCTTTTCGCCTGCGTCCTGATTCTTTCAAGGAGATCAAGTGTCATTTTCGTCCATAGTGAAGAAGACCCACCGGGGTATTTTGCGTGTTTCCTTGCACTGTAAAAAATAGAAGCCCAGTGAGCTATTTCGTATGCCTTCTCCATCGCGTAATGATCGCAACCGCTTAGTTGGCCCGCGAGAAAGTGTATTCGACGGGGTATAGATTGATTGGGCGTTGGTGTCGGACACTCATTCAAGACGGCCTCTATCTCGGCCGCTACCTTGATTATTTTCTCTGATCTTTTCATATCCATGACGCTTCTGCTCCGTTGTTATGTCAATCAACCGAAGGATCTACTTCGTCCCATACGGTGATTGATTCGTTGGTTTAAGAGAAAGGCCCATCTCTCCGGCTTTGGTCCGCACGGCGGCTTCCGTTCTCCCCAATTTCAGGCCAATGACCCTTGTTGGGGTGTTCTGTGCAGCCAGCATCCGAAGTTGAAGCTTTTCCCCTTCCGTCCACTGTTTCCCGGTGTTTCGTGTCGATTTGCTCATCTTACTACCTCATTATCCTATGCTTTTGCATGCCCGTTTCCTCTCGGTGAAACGGGGGGCCGACAAAAGCCAAAATCCTGTTCCTGATATCCAATGGTAGCAAGCATATTTTTCAAGTCAACCCTTTTTACATTTTTATTTTTCTATATGTTGTATTGAATTCGCTCATTCTTGCTCCGAACATACCATATATCGGGGGTCAAAGAACTCGTTCTCTTCTCTCCTTCGTCTCATAAGATACCGGTTCCCCCGAAAAGGATTCTTTTTTCTTTTGATGGGGATCACGCAAAGGAAGGGGAAAATCTCTCGTCTCCCCGGAAACATGTACAGGGCAGGGTTGATTTCCCCGAAAAGGTGTTTATTCACGAGGCATTATAGGCGGTCAAGGTGACTGTCTGAAGGTGAAGGAGAGGAAAATGAGCGACGATCCGAAGAAGAAGAAAGAGGATTCCCCTCGTGTGAGCCAACAGAAGCATGAGGTGGACTATCTGAAGAAAAAGTTCTCGTATGTGACCAAGGAGGAAGTACGGGAGTACATCAAGGAACTCGGTCCAACGAGAGAGGAAGTCGAAAAAGCACTGCACCGCTTGGACACAAGAAGACGGAACGCGAGGTAAGGAGGGGAAGATGGCCATAAGACGAAACCAGTCAGATCATGACAGAATGGTCAAGACCATCGCGCTGAATCTTGGAGTGGCCCGCTACACTGACATTCGGGCTGATCTTGAGGGATATGAAACTCCTGAAAAGGTGACATGGAAAGAAACACAGAAAGGTCATGTGCCCGATGTCACGGGAAAAGACCTGAACGGTGTTCTTCATCTTTACGAAGTAGAAACCGAGGACTCAATCAACGAGGAACATACTACTGATCAATGGAACCTTTTTTCTGCGTTTGCGGCGCAACATGGGGCCGTATTTCATGTTGCCGTTCCACAGACCTCGGTTTTAGACGCAAAGATCCGTGCCTTATCCTTGGACCTTTCTAATGTCGATGTATTTGGACTCTGAGCCCCGGAGCCCCCGCCTACAACCGAGGAGCATCAAGAGGCCATCTGTGGCTATTCAAACGCGAGCACCTGTTTGAGCGGAGTTTATCGGAGCGAGTTGCGCAGCGTCCTCTTGATGATCCGATCCGGCCCTGCCGGCGGTTGTCTCGGCGGGCATTAGAAAAAGGCGTTTCTTCCCCCCTTCTTGACGCCCATCAAGAAGGGGGTCGCCGTAGCACGCGCAGCGACGGCGAAATCATCGGCTCCCCCCGAAGGGCTACCCACCCCCCGGCATACGCAGGACGCCCCCCCCTCCGGGGCGGTTCGGCCTCCAGCCAACGGCAGCGCCCAGCGTACTCCGTAGTACGCCGTCAGGGGGCACTATCCTCTCTACTATCTCTCTCCTCGGATATCTCCGATTCCCCCTTCCTTCCCCCCTCCGTACGCCGTCAGGGGGCCAAAACCCGTCTATCCCTTCTTCCTGAAAAACTCATCCAACCACTTCCTCCCCGCCTCATACTCCCCCCTCCCAACCGCCTTCTTGACTTTGTCGGGCGCGTTGCGGTCGATGACCGCGAGTTGCTTTTCGGAAAGCGGTCTCTGCCCTGACAGTGACCCGCCTTCGCCGACGCTATGGCATGGCAAGGGGGCCCCTGCCACCGGTTTCCCCATCGGCGCCGCCGGCGCCTCTGACCTCTTCTCCTCAAAGAGGAAATCGAGTTTCCACGATTCGCGGTTCAGTTTGAGACGCGCCTCGAACGCCCGGCCGTCTCTGGTCTCCATCTTGAGCGGCTTCTTCGTCTCGCCAGTCTTGAGGATGTTCTTGACCTCGGTCTTGGTCAGTTTCGCGGTCGCATAGGTCTTCCACAGGACAAATCCGCATCCGTTCCTATCGGAGCAGGCATAGCACTTCTCCCGTTCCAGCACATGACCCTTCCCGCATTTGGGGCAGGGGCCGAGTGAGTCGGCGGCATCGAGTTGATTGAGCCGCGCATCGCTTCCCTGTATCTTCCCGAAGACGCGCCGCAGGAACTCGAGCGATTCAGCCATGAACTGGTCGAAGGTGATGCTCCCTTTCCCTTTCACCATGTTCCAGAGGTGATGTTCCAGTCGTGCACTGTAGTCGGGTACCTTGAGTTCGTCGGGAAGGAGCGGTTCGAGTTCGAGCCCGAGCGGTGTCGGTACATAGACCTGCTTCTCCTTCTTTATGTATTCGCGCGCAATGAGTGTCGGAATGAAACCAGCGCGGGTCGCCGCGGTGCCGATACCTGATGCCTCCTTGAGCGCCTCACGGAGCGCCTTATCGGTCACCAAGAGGTGCGCCTTCTCCATGAGTGAAAGGATCGCCGCATCGGTGTAGAGCGCTGGCGGCTTGGTCTCGTCCTTCTTCTCGCCCAGTTTCCCGGTGACCGTCTGACCCGGCGCATAGGAAACCTGAAGCGGCTTCTCCTCTTCCTCTTCGGCTCCCTCGTCGGCGACCAGTTCCTTCCCGAGTGACGCCTTGAAACCGAGATCGGTGTAGTTCTTGAAGCGGGCGAGGAACGGGAAGCCGTCTATGGTCCCCAACATCTCGGTCGCGTCGCCTTTCGCAGGGGGCAGGAGCGCCGCCATGAACCGCTTCACGATGAGGTCGAACACCTTCCGTTCGTCATCGGAAAGCGTCGGCAGACCGGGACGATCGTAGGAGAGGACCGGGATGATGGCGTAGTGGCCTTGCAATTCGCCGATGTATTTCTTGGCAAGCGCAAGGTCGGGATTCGCGGCGCGGACCGTCGCGGTGAGTTGCCGGTAGTCGGAGAACCGTTCGACGAGCGCGACCGCTTTCCCCAGTTCCTTCGCCTCTTCGGGCGACAGGACATTGCAGTCGGTACGGGGGTAGGAGATGAGTTCGTGCGTCTCATAGAGCGCCTGCGCGATCTTGAGCGTATCGTCCGGGGTGAACTTATACTTGTTCGCGGCATCCTTCTGGAGTTGCTTGAGGTCGTAAAGGGCGGGGGCGTGTTCGGTGAACGGCTTCTTTTCGACCGCCGTTATGGCGAGCGGCTTACCGGCGACCGTTGCAAGTTTCTTCTGCTCTTCCGCATCGGCAGCGAAAAAGCGCCGTATCTTCTTCTCTTCATCCACGAGGTTGAACAGGACGCCGTCGGCCGTCTTGAAGATGTAGGTCCAGAAGGTCTGCGGCTTATGCTCCTTATTCTCGCGCCACCGCTTTACAATCTCGGCGAGGAGCCACGACTGGACGCGCCCCACCGATATGAGGTGTCCCGGCCTCCCGTACTTTACCGAATAGAGTCGCGTCAATTGGAGCCCGACCGTCCAATCGACCGCCTCGCGGGTACGTGCCGCCTGATAGTATCCTTCATAGGCGGTATGGGGCTTTCGTTGTTCAAACGCCTTCTTTATCTCGGAGGCGGTCTCACTATGGAGCCAGACACGCGTAAGCGTACGCGCCTTCAGGAGACCCCGGTCAGCCGCGATCTCAATGATATTCCGGTGGATGAGTTCTCCTTCACGGTCAGGGTCGCAGGCGAGCACTACTTCGTCGGCCTGCGCGAGATGCTTTGCGATCTCGGCGAACGCCTCTTCCTCCCGGATCACATGCACGAACTTCGACGGCACAAAGGGAAGATGGGGTATCGACCCGCGCCACGTGTTGTTGTCACCGAGTCGGTCGGCGAGATAGTGATTGATGTCGGCGAGCGCCTCGATGTGACCGAAGGAATTGGCGACCCGCAGGTCGGGGACCCCCTTCAGCGCTTCACGATACTTCTTCGCCATTGAGGGTTTTTCGGTGATGATGAGTTTCATGGGGCGTTCTCCCGTCAGAGGTTGCGGGCGATAGTTACATGGAAAGGGGAGGGGAGTCAAGGGGAATGATCAGGCGTCCCTGGCGGATGACCGTGAAGAAGATCACTCTTCAGTGCTTTCCATATACGCAAGATACTCGTCAATGGTCATTATGGTAGATTGACCATCGGAAAGATAGTAAAAAAACAAAGCGTCAGAGAATGTCGGAGAAGGATGAAGAAGAGGATAACAATTAAACGCTTTCTCAATAAAAGAGGCTTGTACTGTGGCAGGATTCGGGAAGGAAAAAGAAGACACATCTCTTTTTTCTTCGTTGCTCATCTGCTTCACCATAATCTCGGTCATTCCGGAAACGGTCTCTGCGTGGGGATAAACCATGTGATGTATCTTTATCTTACTGGCTGTCAACGCATTGTGTTTTTCAAGAACATTTCTGTTGAAAATACGGTCAAGAATCAAGTGTACTTGGGGTTTACAATTGTCGCCGAGTGATTCTTTCATTCCTCCTGATAAGTGTTTGATTGCCGAATCAAAAAATTCTTTTTCCCCCTTAATTACCATAGGCAACAGATAGTTAATATCAAAAGCAGAAAAACGAATAACGACGAACCTATGACGATTATCCTCCAAATGTTCTCTTTTAATGGTGATTGTCTTTTCTTCCATGACTTCCTCCGTCTATCTATCGTTCGTTTTTTCTTTGCCTTTCCTAAAATCCATCATCGGCAGATTAAGCGGCGGGAATCCCGCCTGAACGGTCAGTTGTGTCACGATCGGCCGGATGTAGGAAAACAGGACCGCCGGCGCATTCACCTGAAGGTAGGTCCCCAGTTCTTCTTCGGTGACCTTCTCATCCCATTTGAAAAGCCCCTGATACACGATCTTCGCGGTGAACGGAGATGCCTCCGGTTTTTCCGGCTCGAAAAGCGTAAGGGTGAAGGTCACTTCGGCAAGACGATCTTTGTTATATCGCTTCACTTTGATATCGTTCTTGAACACCAACAGCGTCTTACCGTCCTTGGGCGGCTGATACTTGTCGTTGATATCGAAACTCAGGCTCGCCAAACGGTGCGCGCCAATCTGAAAGGGACTGGGCTTCATGTCATACTCCTATGATAGTGAAATCTTACTCGGGCACGAAATTTCTTCTTCCGAGAAGAAAGATATCTCTCCCGGGTCATACTTTCGAGGAAAGGATAGTAAGGGAGTGTTCTGCCACACAACCTTGACCGTTATTTCCCGTTGAAGGCATTCCTTGTCTTGAATGTTCAACTTCTGGTCTAATGCCCCCGCGATGCGCAGGAGAGTATCGAGGCGCGGATTGCCGTAGCCGTTCTCGATACGGGCGATCTCGGCCTGTGTGGTTTCGGCCTTGACGGCGAGTTGCTGTTGCGTGAGTTTTTTCTCGATGCGCGCTTTCAGAAGTTGTTTGATGAGGTTCCTCCTTGGCGCGCTGTCATCCCACCGCTTCTTGAAGCGGGGATTCTCTTTGAGGTGACGATCGAGAAACGCCCTGAAGGTGTTATTCATGTTTCTTCCTCCAATCAGCGAAGCGTCGCTTCGCAAGGTCAATATCCTCCCTCGAGGTACGGGGAGTCTTCTTGGTAAAACCATGCAGGAACAAAAACCTCTGTCCCTTTATGGCCACATAAAGTATCCGACTTCGATTCTTCTTTACCTGTACCCGGATTTCATAGAGCTTGTCCTCGATCGGCCGCACCAGCGGCAATCCGAGAGCTAAGCCGTGTTCCTCCAAGTGATCCATAGCCTCAAACACCTTTTCTCTCTCTTCGTCGGAAAGACCTTCTAAATACGATTCAACCGGCCTTCTGCCGGCCTCCGTCTCGTAAAATTCAATGACCCACGGCATCCGCGTTCAGTTCCCGATACAGGTTCATATTCCATCTCCCTACGCATAGCAAGGCTGATTATATGTTATATGATATAGTTGTCAAGTTATTTGCTATAAGATATAACTTCTTTAATATCGAGAGGTTCACTCAAAAATACCGCTTGCGCCCCAGCGCTAAGCGCAGTATACTACTGAAGCGAAGAGGTTGCTTGTCAACAGAAAGGTCAACGGGAGGTGCGCATGAAGTGGCATTACGGTTGTCCACTGTGTGGAGCATGGATCTCCGTCAAATGGGCGGAGAAAGATTCCCGTTTTCAATGTCCCATCTGCCACAGACCGCATTATCCTCCTTCTCCTTCCGTTCAGCGCGATGCCTATATCAACGACCGGACACCGCCGGAAGAGATGGCGGAAGATGTTTACCGGCTCAAGGGCCATGCGTGCACGGTACCCCGTTGTCAAAACGATGGCGACACCCTCGATCATCGTATCCCGTGGGAACACTACAAGAAAGGCACCTGCGTGGATAACCTGTTCCCCATGTGTTCCGAACATAACGCATCAAAAGGGGAAAAGGACTACTACGACTGGCTGAAGGAAGAGGGGATAGGTTGAGAAGGGGCGGGGGGAATAGTTACTTCCCGCCGTACTCGCACCCTTTGACCGGACAGCGCAGGGTACTTCCTTCCGGCGGTAGGGGATGTTTCGGGTCTATCAGTGTTTCCCGGAATTCATGGTACTCCTGACATTCCCGCGTATAGGCTTCCCACGGGCCAGCGGCATACTCGAAGAAAAAAACGAGGCGGGTCTGGTCCGCGGTATGTTTCAGGAGTTCTACCCGTAGATCGGTATCCGCGCGACCGACTCGACGAACGATTAATTGCTGTTGTTCATCTTTCTCGCAAAGCCGATAGTTCCCGGCGGCAGGCCGATTGACCACGAGATCAACGATACTCCGAAAGAAAAAGAAAGGGCCTTGCATGAGAGGTACTCCTTAAGAATATCCGTATATCGGCCGACAAGAGAAACACCATACTCTATTAACAATGAAAATATACTCACATGAAAAAGAAAGCAAGAAAACGGGAAAGGATCAGCGCCCTTTCTTCACCAGCCCCTTGAGTTTCGGATGCTTCTTGAGGAGCGCAAGTAACGGCTGGTAGGGGAGACCGAGTTTCTCGGCGATCCTTTGGACCGGGAACTGGCTCTTGAGATATTTGCGGATGGTGAGCGCCTTATCGTTGAACTGCTGTTGGATGGAACTTACCCGTTTCTTACGCGCCGGTTTGCGGCCTCGTTTTTTCAACTTGGTCTTCGGACGACCGATCTTCTTCTGGGGTGGACGCCCTACCTTTTTCTTCTTGGGCGGTCTGCCCGGTTTCTTCTTCGCGGGACGGCCTCTCTTTTTCTTCGCGGGACGGCCGCGTTTCTTCTTCGCCGGTCTGCCCGGTTTCCGGCCGGGTTTCCCCTTGGCCGGTACGGTAAGGGCGGTCATGAGGGTGAAGAGGGCGATCATATCTCCCGAGTAACCCGAAGCGGCGATGACGAGGTCGAGGTCAACAATGTGGAGGTCGGCTTTCTTCTTCAGGAGTTCGGCGATGAAGGAAAGGATGTCGCCGGAGTCGAGGCCGAGGAGCGATAGGGTGGGGGTCACTAGGGTGTCACCGGGTTTCAGCCCTTCGAGGAGTTTCACGAGTTCGGTGCGGGCTTTCCATTTCTTCTTATGGGAATAGCGCCCCTCAACGAGCTCAAGGATCAAGGTTTTTTCCGCCGCATAGGCGGTAAGGGCTTCTTTCTGTTTCATGTCGGTTCTTCCGACGCGGTTTAAGGTACAGAAGCCGATAATGCGATGGTTGGTCATGTGTTTTCTCTCTATTTGTTGTTCACACGCTCGGTGAGGTCGCGCCCTGCTTTGAAGTGGGGGAGCCGTTTGGCGCCGATCTTTATCGAGGAACCGTCCCGCGGATTTCTGCCTTTATAGGCGCCGTAATGCCGTGTCGTGAAACTGCCGAAGCCTCGTATTTCTATCCGTTCCTCCCGTAGAAGCGCGGAGGTCAGTGAGTCGAACAGGAGGTTCACGAACTTGTCGGCATCACGGGAACTGAGTTGCGCTTTTTCTTCCATGCGTCTGATAAGGTCCGATTTGAGCATACGGGGTCTCCCTAGGTTAGAAGGATATTTTATTGATTATGGGGAGGAGTCAAGAAATCATGGGGGGAAGGGGGATGCCTTTTCTCTTGGAGCCCCCCTATATCCCCCGCCTACAACCGAGGAGCACCAAGAGGCCATCTGTGGCTATTCAAACGCGAGCACCTGTCTGACCCGCCATAGCGTACTCGCGGGGGCGGGGAGTTGCACAGCGTCCTCTTGATGGTCCGGTACGGCTCTGCCGGCGGTTGTTCCGGCGGGCATAAGAAAAAGGCGTTTCTTCCCCCCTTCTTGACGCCCATCAAGAAGGGGGTCGCCGTAGCACGCGCAGCGACGGCGAAATCATCGCCCTCCCCCTCGGGCTCATCGCCGCCCCGGCCTCCGCTTGAGGCTTCGGCCCGCAGGCGTTGCCAAGCCGTCCATGATGGTGGGGCAGGGGGCGGCGCTCTAGTTTTTTTGACTTGAATAGGGTGGGGGAATAGAGTGTGCTGTCTGGGTTGGTCGAGATGCTCTTTGAAGAGATGAAGGGAGGGCCACGGAAGACTTGGGATACTTCTATTTTGACGAGAGCATCCATGAGCGCGCCGGATTCATACTCGGGGCTTATGTTTACTCGCCTGATGATTTGTCTCCATCGGTGTATGCCCAAATAAAAGCTGTTGGTCTTCGTCCGGGCATTGACGAATTCAAGAGTAGCACAAAGATGGACAAGGATCCCCAGCGGCAGTTGTTAAGAGACAAGATCAAAGAGTTGTTGTGGAGCGCATGGGCCAAAGTGGGGCTTGTGGTTATTCCTTTGCAAGAGCGTTCGCATCTTGGCGAAGAGGCCTTGCGAGGATTGGAGAAAATCATTCGTGTGAATGATCTTAGAGGAGGCAAGGCGCATCAGGTGTTTTTCGATGAAGGCATTTCCTTCAAAGATGGATCGCTTTTTGTCAAAGAATTGAAGTTAAACGATTGTTGTGAATTCCATTTTAAACAGAATTCGCGCCTTCTGGGCGGCCTGCAAATTGCGGATATGGTGGCACACACGATGTCCGTGATGCTGTTGGAAACTCTGGGGATCGTCAATAAGGAAGTGCGTATCGGCCGCGATGAGGGATATAGAAATGACTTTGATGTGAATTTGAGTTTTGTACTGTGGGCCTCGATCAGGCATCATCTTTTCACGATGGACCGGATTGCTGTAGTCGATGATCAGATCCCCGGTTTTATGGTTGACACTGGCTCTTATGCTGTTTATATCGCCGAATCCTGCTCATCTTCTTTGCGCGATGCAGTTGAAAAGCGATTCGGTGAATGTTACTTGGGTTGTATTCACTGATCTCCACAAATGCCCCAGGCGGGGCGAACGGGGACCGATCAAGGGGTAGGCCTTCGGAAGAAGTCCAATAATATCAAATAGTTACCTTCGCATAATGTTCATTATGTCAACTTGATCGGACGCTCGACCGTTCGAGTTATTTCTTCGGCAGAATTTCGAGCAGTCCCGCTATCTGCGATGCGGCCTGCGGGGGCATCGGGCGTTTCTGCATCTCGCGCAGGCTGTTGCCGATGATATCTTCGTTCCCCGCGAGGTTCTTTCTGAACAGCGCCGCCAAATAGAAATATTGGTCGGGGTTTAACGAACCGCTTTTGATGTTCTCGTGGATCTTTTCGAAGTGCTCTTTCTTGAGGCTATAAATGCTGAGGGTGTTGACGGCGTTCATCTTCACGAGGTTCGATTTGTCGTCGAGCATATCGAGAAGTAGTTGCTCCGATTCGGGTGTTTGTGTGAACCGGACCGCATTCGCCACCGAGGCACGCACCCGGTCGTTGAGTGAATCTTTGTATTCGGCCGCTACGGCGATGTTCGACGAGCTGGCGACATTGCCGATGGCATCAAGCATCCTTTCCGCCGATTCGGGGGTCGTCGACTTCCGCAGTTCCTCGACCAGTTTGTTGTTGAGGCTTGTTCCCCTCATGCCGTTGCCTTTCGCGATCTCTTTGGCCGCGACGGCACCGAGGATAAGCGACGCGGTCGAACGGAGTTTATTGGTGGCGATCGCGTTGTTGTAGAGTTGTTCGGCGAACGAAACGGTCGCCGGATCGGGCGTGTCGAGGTAACTGATATTCTGGAGCAGTAGCGGGTACAATCGGTCCTGTTTCGACGGCTCACCCGCCAGCAACTGCCGCATCACTGTCTGTGCTTCGGGATGCCCCACCGAGGCGAGCGCCCCCATGATGAACATTCGGCCGTCGCTTGAGAAGGCGGGGTCGTTGAACAGCGGGACCATGTCAGCCGCCCGTTCGGGATACCGTTTCAGGTACCCGGTCATCCGCCACATGAAGAGTTTTTTATCCCCTATCTCGCCGGTCGTGCCGTAGGCGCGGAGGGTGTCGAGCATCTCGGTCGAGGTTAGATTGCGCGCCTGCTGTTCATACATCTTTTTCTTGATCTCGTCATTCAACTCCACCGTTCCAAGACGACTGGAACGGAATTCATTGAGGCGGGCCAACGCCCCGTCGAGGTCGAAGCCTCGGCGACGCACATCGATCAAGGTCATCTTGATGTCAACTTTCAGCGAAAAGATATCTTTCCCTTCCCGGGCGCAGGTTTGATCCTGTGTTCCTTTTATCTCCGCTATCAACGCATCCTTCACCTGATATCGGAACGAACCGGAGCCTCGTTGGTCAAGCGCCTTGGTCTGCTTGGGGAAGGCCAAGAGTTCTTCGTAGCGCTCTATATTCTTGGTAACGGTCGTATCCCCTACCCCGATGCCGTCGAATGAATACTTAACCCTGTAGCGACCGTTCTGGTCCCATTCTTCGGCAGGCGGTTTTCTTTTGCCCGGGAGGGCGGTCTGGAAATAGGCCATGATGAGTTTCATCGTGCCGACGAAGATGGGGTCTTCGTTCTTGCGGAAACGGACATCACCCACTGCGCCAAAACCATCGTGGACGATACCGGCATAACGGTTCATGAATATCTGTTCTCGCGCTTCGGGGTTTTCGAGGATATCCTGTCCGTTAAAATAGAAGGAACAGGCACCGATCTTCACGATGGCCAGTTCGGAGAAGAAAGCACCATCAGGGAGTTTCTTGACTGGGGTCAATGAGAAGCGCAGGGTACAATCGAATTTGCCTGAGAGGTCTTTACTGCCCCCTTCCGGGTTGAGATGGGAATTCACGGTCTCGCCCGCATAGATGAACTCATATTCGTAGGTGGCGCCGATCTTCCAGCGGAGCGGGTTCCGATCACCGAAGAAATGGTCGTATGCAAAGTAAGCGGCTCCGGTGAGGAGCACGAGAACAACTAGGGAAATAAGTATCTTCTTTCCAGTCGATCGAGGCCGAGGAGAGGGTTTTGTTTTTTTAGGTTTCATGAAGTAGCACGGTCTGAGTTATTGACATTTTTCGGGTGACTGGTATTGGATTTCTTCTTCAAGGGTAGTCGCAGACTCGGGATATTTGGTATTCCACCAATCGACATATCTCTGGACTTCGCTTTCGGGCAAACAATTTCCGCCGATACCAATTGCTTTTATTTTGGGCAGTGTCGTTATAAACTCTATATCTGTAAGGTAATTACTGCCTGCTGCGATATCCGTCAACTCCGGCAGGCCGCTGAGTTCGTTCAGGCTGGTCAGGCCGCAGTTGGAGACATTGAGGGTCTGTAACTTCGGTGCGGTGAATTGCGCGCCGAGGGTCGTCAGGGTGGGAGTATTAATTACTCGAGCAATTTCTAGGTTAGGCAATGAAGAAAGTGCCGCCAAATCTGTCAACTTGTTCTCTCTTAAGTCAACATTTTTTATGCTCAAGATTTCTGATAATGCAGAGATATCTTCTAGTTGAGATTGTTGATATTCTATGTAGAGCAGATTCCCCAATCCTTTTATATCGTCAAGGGTCTTAACCCCCCCCCCCCGAAAATACAGATATTTCAAAGTATAAAGTGTCGACAATGATTTTAATGAATTGATACTGTTATTGTAGAAAGTAATGGTTTTTATTTTCGAGAAAAAATCCATCCCCGTCAAATCGCCTACATCATCACAATACACTTCTTCTATATCAACTACATCCTTAGCGTAGATGGGATCGCCGGGATTTTTTCCATAGATGAGTTTTTCGACGCAGGCTCGCAGGACGGAGTCAGGGAAGTTTATCTGTTGGTCGGGATCGATGTCGGTGACGGGGGTGTCGTTGTCGGTGGATTCATCTGTGTCGGTGGATTCATCTGTGTCGGATGGTTCTTCGGGCGGGGTGCAGGCAATAAAGAATAGGGTAAACAGCAAGGCTAATAACCTCACCCCGGGTCCTTCGCCGGAGGCTACGGCCCGCAGGCAAACCCTCTCCTTGACAAGGAGAGGGAGGACCGGAACGGTGGTGGGTGAGGTCTGTACTTGAATCCCGTTCATCGTTCACTCCGCATCATCGTTTTCATGATCCTTCCATCGCTGGTGATTTTAGCGGCCCTCTTCCCGTTGTCAAGGAAGATGGCCGCCGCTATCTCACATTTCTTTACCGAGTAGTTTCACCCCTTCTCCGATGCTGAACAGGTCTATCTTGAGCGGCTTGAGCGGGATGAGATTCCCGAACTTCATGTCGATGAGCGGATCCCATTCGAAGATGGTCCGCGTCACATTGAATTTGAGGGCGATCGGCTCGATGCCGATGCTACCTTTCGCTCTCACATAGATATAGCCAGCGAGCAGTTTCAGTTCGGGGATCAGACTGGTGCTCAAGTAGAATTTGACGCCGACTCCGCTGAGGTCGAGTTCCGGCTTCAACATCCCCTGCACCTTCAGCGGCGCATAGAAGTCGAAGATGTCGATGTGACCGCCGATGCCGATCTGGAAACTGATAAAGGTATAATCGAAGCCGGCCCCCACTTCGAGGAAGGCTCCGGCAACGATGTAGGGCCCGGCGCTCGCGCCGACGGTGAGCCCGCGGAACCAGCCGTAGTTGTAATCGATGCCGTACCGGATGCCCGCGTCGAAGGTAAAGCCGTAGGTGAGGTAGGCCGGCACGGGGCCTATCTGGAAGTTGATGGTGTCGCTTTCTTCCAGTTCGGCGAATTTGAAATCTTCCAGTTTCGGATCTTTGGCGATCTTGCTTTCGAACTTGTCTGCATCCTTGACATCGGTCGATATCGCTTCGAGTTGTTTGTCCACCTCTTCCTGCGCCATGTTGACCGTCGTTTTGATCGCCGCGTCGGCCGCCTCCTTGAGGGCTTTTTTTCCTGCTTCGACCGCCGTTTCGGCGAGATCGTCGAAACTGGTCATGGCGGCGAAGAAGTAATACTTGGTGTAGGGTTTGAATTTCTCCACCTTCTTGTCGTAACGGCGGATGAATTTGTCGCGCGCTTTCGGGTGGACCGATTCGAGGTCGATGATGCGGCCGTATTTGTCTCTGTCGAGGCGGGTAGTGACATAGAATGTCGCTTCGAAGAGGTCGGCGTCGAAACCGAAGAGATGCAGACCGGCGCTCGTGTGCATCGCCACTTCGGCGAAGGGAAGTTTGAAGAGTTCTTTCATGAAGACCTCTTCGGCACGCATGATCACGGCATCGGCGAGGACAGATATGAAGAAACTTGAATCAGGATTTTCCGGGAAAAGTTGTTTTAAAGAACTCACTTTTAACGAGGGCAACCCTTCTGAAACAAGTTTGGGCATTGGCATGTCTTCAGCATCAGATCCTCCAATCGTTGCCATCAACCAACTCTTCGGATCGCTTGCGGCTCCGTTGAACACCTCCTTGAATGCGGCGATGATGGCCGTTTCGTTCGCTATCCGCTTGATGACCCGCTGATAGAAAGCGGGATCTATCAGTATCTGTGGTATCGCATAGGCGACCTTCTGTACCGTTTCCCTTGGGAGCACTACTTCGTTCAAGGGGCCTTCCGTCCCGGTTGCTACCTGGAATTTTTGATTGAAGCTTTGCGCTATACCATCGTCACCGTACTTGATCTCCGTTATGGCCGATCCGTCCGTCGCGGTTTTCAGCGCATCGATCTTTACCTTGAGTTCGTTGAGCGCCGAGAGATGGTCGTCATCAAATCCCGGTATGACCATCTTGTCGAGCAATTCCGTCCAGTAGTCGGGATCGGTGAGTTCCGCGAGTTCGTTGGCATCCGCCTGATAAGCATCGACTTTGGCGAGCGCCGGCGCCAAGAGTTGCTGGAGACTACCTTCGACCGCTCCCTTGAGATGGCCGAAATTGAACGACGGGAAACTTACCACCGCACGGAAATCGGCATCCCCAGAGATAGACACTAAATTAATCCCTAGTTGGGTGGGATCAAGTAGGTCTGTGTCGAAACTTGAATTATAAGAAGGAGGGAGGACCACATAATCGAAATCGCCGATATTCCCCCATGCCTTGTTCAGATCGGCCTGACTGTTTGCAAGCGAAGAGATACCAGCCCTGCCGAGGGCCGTAAGAAGAATATTGAGGGTGTCGGTAAAGGGAAGATCTGTCAACTCCTCTCTCAAGTCTGCCTGCGCCGGCACGCTTAGAGAAGATACCGTCAAAAACTCCGTGACTGAAGTTACTTTCCCCGCGCAATCGCTTGGCGGAAGACAGTCCTCTGTGGGTCTTTGATTAAGAGGAACTCCTCCCGTATCGAGACTCCAACCGCTCAGCAATATCGGTCGCAACTGTTTGGGCGTAACCAATCCGCTGGAAAGACGGTAGATATCAAGCACATCGGCCATCGATTCCTTGAAGAAGTCACCCATGTCTTCATTGATCGCAAGATCAGAATCTGAAGATATTAAGACCATCAACTGGTTCATGATCTCGCCGAGATCGGGCAGTTTGATGTCAGTACCCAACTGACTGCCATTAAATTTTCCAAACATATCGAGTGTGCCTAAGAATTCGTTGACATCGCATCCTTTCTCCGACGAACCCTTAGAATCCTTACATTCTACCGCTTTCTCTATCAGTTTTCCAAGCAGTTTCCCCCCTTGCTCCCGCGTAAAGTTCTTCAGGATTTCGGCGAAGGCATCAGTGTTGCCGAAAACATTGAATTTTGTTTTCAGCGCCAGCGTTTCTATCGGCGAGATATCACTTCCCTCTTCCCCATACACCTCCAATGGTGTATATCCCCCATTGACCGCATCGAGAATGCGAGTGATGAGTCGCTCGCTCCTCCATGAGATGTAGGCGATCTTGGCGATGAAATCGCTGAGAACGAAACGGAGTTTCATTACATCGGGATCGGCCCGGTTCTTGAGGATCGGTATCGAATCGAGGAATGCCGCATCGATATATCCGGCGGTCAGAGCCATGACCGATGTGTCGATGGAAGCCTGAATGGATGTCACTGCACAAAAGGACAAAATGTCATTCGGGAATTTTGCTAACAACTCATAATAACAAGAGAAGTCCGTTTTTCGACCCTCCCAAAATCAGGGCAGTTTCAACTCCAGAATCTTGGCGCG
>Ga0302249_1000078_pt1 | contig 94359 bp, 84 predicted proteins | sample AAG_UR_Val_MG_FD_193531 | JGI IMG/M metagenome (GOLD analysis project Ga0302249, IMG submission 193531) | Enriched activated sludge microbial communities from anaerobic digester in WTTP, New Holstein, Wisconsin, United States - AAG_UR_Val | ecosystem: Engineered > Bioreactor > Anaerobic >... | reverse complement strand
GATCATACTGTTGTAGATAAATATGATGATATACCACAAAGATGGATAGATTCTGTTAAGACAATGTGGGTGTCTGTTGCTGGTGAATCACATTCACAAGCATATAGAACGGGGGCTCAACTTCTTGAAAATATTAATTCTAAATATGCCGTATCTATTCGTGAATCTGGTACGCCTGATCCTTATACTACAAATAATCTCAGGCTGAGTAGAGCAACATGGGGTGATTTAAACAATTCTTCTGGGTGGATATATGGTTATGGCGAAGAAGATTGGTACACAAGTACAACTGCTATAAATAGAACTAAGGCGGGTTTAGATTATTGTAATAATAATGGACCAGTATTGGCGGCGCTTGGTTTTGGTTGGTGTTGGGATCCCGACGAACAAGTAGAAGCAATGGATGTATATAATGAAGTCACACAAGAATATGATGAATATTGTCGGACTAACGATTATTTAACTAAAGTATTTTTCACCACAGGTCCTGTTGATGCTACAAATGCATCAGGAATTGTTGGATATTATAAATATCTCGCATATGAAGCGATACGTAATTATGTATCACAGATTGATAATGCAGTATTGTTTGATTATGCCGATATTCTTTGTTATGATGACGATGGAACTGGGCCTAATACCGCGTCTTATAATGGTAATGTATTTCCTATAATAACTCAAGATAATGTTTCCCCAGAACAAACAGGACATATATCAAACACTGGCGCATTAAGATTAGGAAAAGCTTTATGGTGGATGTTAGCTAGGATAGCAGGTTGGGATGGCAATTAATACAATAAATAATGGAACAATATACTGTATATAGGGAACCTAATACTGGTGCTATTTGGCGAGATGGTACTAGGGGTTTATTATATGTAATAGATAGGGCTATTACAGCAACTGGTTTTGCTGGTGTTGAAGGTACAGATTGGGAAAATGTGTGGAGTTTAGATTAATACAATGAAAAAGAGGTTATTTTTAATTATAGCATATGCTTTATTATCGGTTGGTTTATATGCACAAACAACATCTCGTAATGTTAATATTATTAAATCTAATGCTGCTGTTAATTTTAATAACGATGTTAGGTTAATAAATAATGCTAGCAATACATTAGTTATAGACGGTGGTGTATTTAGTGTTAATGATGGTTTAAGGGTTAGCGGTACATCGGGTTTAGTTATTAGTAGGTTAGCTTTAAAAGACAATAAACTAACAGCAATTAGTTCTGCTGGCGATACACTTACATTCTATACTAAGCCTTCAGATTTAATCGATGGTTATTCTGTGTTTACATCTTATATAGAAGGTACAGCTGCGCCATCTAGTGCACCTCCCAGGAAAGGAGCTTTTTACTTTGATACAACTAACAAAAAATTATATTTTTCTACAGGTACATCATCTGCTAGTGATTGGGTAGCAGCAAACTAATAAATTATGGCCACATTTTATATAGCTACTAATGGTGTAAATGATTCTTCCAGGGATGGTTCTGTTGGTCAGGAATGGGCAACATTGTCATACGCATGTAGCAGGGTAACCACTTTTGGTGATGTTATTCATGTTAATGCTGGTTCTTATAATGAAACAGCGCAGTGTACATTAGCCCCTGGTGTATCAATTGAGGGTTCAGGTAGGACTACTACTACAATTACTGCTACAAGTACTCTTACAAATCTTGTATATGGTTCTAGTGTAGCTGGCACAGACGGTAGGCAAAGTATATCAAATATTACATTTAACTGTAATTTAAATGTTACGTCTGGTATATGTATTATTGGTAGGAGCAATGTTCAAATCGTTAATTGTGGTATACAAAATGCACTTGATTTTGGTTTAATTTTTGCTGATATAAGTGGTAGGACTAGTACAACAGAACCTACACATTGGGCAACAGGTAATATTATTCGTGATAATTATTTTGTTAATTGCGGAGGTGATAGTTGGAATAGTGGTAATTCATCATGGGTAGCACGTGCTGCAATAGAAATATCAGGCCAAGATGGAATATTAATTCAGGGTAACGATATTAATAACAAAACCGGTAATAGATATGGTTATGGAATTAAAGGCTTAAGCTTTGGCGGTTATCATAAAGGAATAAAGATTCTTTATAATAAAATACGTACAAACATTAGGGATAATGTCGGAGAACAATCGTTTGGCTTTAATATTGAATTATGGACAGGAGTTGGAGGTATTGAAATTATTGGCAATGATTTGAATGGCGCCATTGATATGGGTGGTTATGGATATTGGGATGATTATTCATACGGATTTGCTATGAGTGTTTGTGATAATATTCTTATTCAAGACAGTAGGCCAACAAATCACTCAAGAACTGGATTAATTTTAGAAAGTGGTGCTAGGGACGGTTGTTATTTCTACAATAACTGGGTTGAAAACTTTTCTACAGGTTTTTCTTTAGGTAATACAAGTGCTTCTTTAGTGCAAGGTTATAACGATGTTTGGGTATATTATAACACATTTTGTAATATAGGTTATATGTCTGGTGGTTCTGGTGCTGGGTTTGCTGGTTATAGTTATAGTGGTAGTGTTACTAATCGTAATATTTATGTATTAAATAATACAATACATAAAGTAAATAGTTCTAGTGGTTGGGGTATTAACATTGAATATAGCAATACCAATACATGGGTAAATATTAATATCAAAAATAATATTATATATAATGCTTATACACCAATACAGTTTAGGAATCAAACTATAACTAGCATGTATATCCATAATAACCTTACATATGGTGCTACAAGGACAATAGGTCACACGGATTCATGGGTTAATAGTACTATAACATTAAGGGAGTTATTGAATAATCAGGAAAATGTTGACCCACTGTTTACTACACCTGGTACACACTTTACTATTACTTCAAGTAGCCCATGTATAAATGCCGGTGTAAATGTAGGTTTAACTGAAGATTTTAATTATAGGTCTATTACAGGTTTACCAGACATTGGTTCTCATGAATATATATCAGGCAATATATATTATGTATCTACTAATGGCATAAATGATTCTGCTAGGAATGGTGGTGTTGGTCAGGAATGGGCAACATTATCTTATGCGTGTTCAAGGGTAACTACACCAAATAGTGTTATATTTGTTAATCCCGGTGTGTATAATGAAACTCAACGATCTATATTATCAGAAGGAGTTAGCATTGTAGGTAGGGGCATTCTTTCTTCTATTGTTTCTACATATACCCATAGTGATTCTTTTCAGGCTTCAACTATAGCATTGAATAGTAATACAGCTGGTTCAAACGGTAATCAGAACATATCAAAGTTAAAATTTGATGGATCTTCAATGTCTGCTAAATCTGCTATTCAAGTTTATCATAGGAGCAATGTTACTGTAAATAATTGCATATTTAGTAATTTTGCAGAGTGGGCTATAAAATTTAGGGGCAATTCTGATGATGTTATATATAGTGAAAATAATATAATAAGTAATAATATTATATTTGATTGTGGTGGTCCTAATGTTAGTCACGGTAATATTTGTATAGGCGGGCAAACTAATATGCATATACACGGCAATAATGTTTATCAACCTCAACGCTCTGGGTTTAATCAATCAGGTTTTCCTATTAAGTTTTCAGTTCCACGAGTATTAAGGGGTTTAAAAATATATAATAATGTTCTTGAATTAGAGCAAGGAGATGAATATGATGAATGGCATTTCGCAATAGAGCTTTTTGGCATACAAGGTGGTTGTGAAATATATAATAATAGGATAAAAGGTACTATTGATTTTTCAAATTATGAGAATGAAGAAGGAATAAACGATCTTGGTAATTATGGCTATGCTGTTCGAATTTATGATAATATTTTTGGTGATACAAATAATGTTAACTATGAATCCTATGGCGTTGTTGTTGAAAGAAGTGTAAAAAATGGGTTTTATGTTTATAATAATCATTTTAGAAATATAATGACCGCTATAGGCATGACGAATGGTAGTAATCAAATGGCTTGGCAAGATATTATAATACATAATAATATAATAGAAAATATAGGGAGAACTGATACAAGTGGTGGTGGCGGAATTTATATTGGTAGATTAAGTAATAGTGTTGAACAACATATTACTAATGTAAGAATTTTAAATAATGTTATATATGATAATTCTACAACAAGTCCGACGTTTGGTATTCAGTTTGCTGGTGGTACTCTTTCAACACTCGATGATGTAATAATTGCAAACAATATTATTAAAGGGTTTAGGGCTGGTTATGCAGCAGGTATTATGTTTAGGAATGTTAATGGTATTAATGTTACTATAACAAATAATGATATTCATGATTGCGATTATAGACTCAATCCATATATGAGTAATAGTACAATATCTAATCTCATATTAACAAATAATATAGAAAGCGATCCTTTGTTTGTAAGCACTAGTGACTTTCATTTACAATCAACTTCTCCTTGTATTAATGCTGGTTGTTTAATTAATATAATTCCCAGAAATGATTATGAAGGAAACGCTGTATATGCTGGATCTGCACCAGATATAGGTGCCTATGAAACTAATTCTAATAACGTATATTATTTATCTCCTACTGGTAGTGATCAACTTGGTACAGGCGCTGAGGGTAATCCATGGTTTACAATAGAACGTGCATGGTCCGAATTAGTAGCTGGTGATATAGTTTATATGCGCGGCGGTAAATATTATTATAATAAAACTCAAAATTTAAGGGCTGTTTCGGGTACATCTGATAATTATACTAGGTTATGGAATTATCCTGATGAAAGGCCTATTATAAGGCCAGCTGTTGGTTGGGTATATGATGGTTGGTATTATGGTATATATTTTCAGAATCTTAGTTCTATTCATGTTCTTGGTTTAGATGTGTGTTATTTTACTTATCAACAGACTTCTTGTTGTAGGGGCATAATGGCTCAAAACGTTAGTAATAGTATATTTGAGAATTTAGCATGTTATCGTAACGAATTAGGAATGATGGTAACTGGTAATTCTGGTGGCAATTATATAATAAATTGCGACTTTTATGAAAACTATGATCCATATTCAAATCCTCCTTATAATAATGGCGATGGTTTAGACGTATCTACTATACCACAAGGGTATAATAATACTATTAACTTTTGTAGGGCTTGGTATAATGCAGACGATGGTTTTGATTTCTTTAATAACGAAGGTATTATTACTATGAATGGCTGCTGGACATGGATGAATGGTTATCAAGAGGATCATGAATCTTTTAATCAACCCCCAATGATTGGTAACGATGGTAACGGATTTAAGTTAGGGCAAGCTCAAAACGCGGTGTCTACTACAAGACGTTATTTATACAATTGTATAGCAGCATTAAATAGGGTTAATAATTTTAGTCAAAATACACTTGATCCTCAGATATTAACTTGTGAGTTATACAATTGTTTATCTTATGGTTCTATACAGCGTGGTTATCAATTTAACTGGGCAGCAGAAGGTAGTACTAATAGCATACTTAGGAATAATATAGCTTATTTGAATAATGCTCATTTAAGTAACTGGATTACAAACGACCATAATACTTGGAATACAGGATTTAGTGTATCATCTTCAGACTTTGTATCATTAGACGATACTCAGTTAATAGCTCCTCGTAATATAGATGGTTCATTGCCTTATATAACATTTGGTCGTTTAAGTGCTAATTCACCTTTAATTGATGCCGGCGTTGATATAGGCAGGCCTTATTATGGTATAGCACCTGATATTGGCGCATTCGAAGCAGCCCCTCTTTATGGTGCTGTAGCTGAAAATATACATGTTTCACGTGTAGGTATTGTATAATATGAAAGAAAATAATGGTTTTTTTGAAGACAAATATGGTAATAAATCCAGTAGTAGGTTAGTCGGGTTTATATCTGTTGTGTATGCATTACTACAATCAACATTAATTATATATCTTGGTCATATGGAGGGCGCATCTGTAGTTGCTACAGCAGGTGCATCTAGTGCTAACTTCCTATCTATAGCAGGTGCTGCTATGGTTTATTTATATAATAATAAGTCTAAGGAAGCTAACGGTAGTGTTAAATAGGTTTCATTGTTGAACAACTTAATAACATATAATTATACAAGACGTATATAAAATAAAACTTTATGGTACCACAAATAGTAATGCCTGACGTAGGCCATCATAATAAAGACCTTGATGTATCAGTTAGTAGGTTAAAGAAATCTGGTTCGTATAAAGATTTATCTACAATTATAATATGTCCTACTAGGGGTGTAATACCAGCTAAGGTAGTTCAATCATGGATGGGTTTAATGAGGCCCATGAACCAAAAGGTAATTGGTCCTATATTTGGTATAGGCATGGAAGTAGGCGAATCTTATAATAATTTAATACAGTCTATATTAGACAATCCTGAATTATCAAAATGGAAATATATATTAACCATTGAAGAAGACAATTGTCCACCAGCTGACGGTTTATTAAAACTATACGAAAGTATGGACAAATATGATGTTGTAGGCGGTTTATATTGGACTAAAGGCGAAGGGGGCCAGCCTATGTGCTTCGGGGATCCTAAAATTATGCCTAAATCATTCATCCCCCAGGTACCAATACCAGGCGAAGTACAGCCCGCTAATGGATTAGGGATGGGTTTTAACCTATTTAAATTAGATATGTTTAAGGATCCTAATATACCAAAACCATGGTTTAAAACTGTACAAGAAGTTATACCTGGTCAAGGGGCTAGGGCTTATACACAAGATCTTTATTTCTATGAAAATGCAGCTAAGGCTGGTTATAAATTTGCATGTGATAATAGGGTTCTTGTAGGACATTATGATATTAATGAAGATAAAATGTGGTAAGTAATGAGCGTTGATTGTGAATTAAATAATTGGCGAGTAGATGTATCATCTAATTCTGGTTATGTACTTCTTAATTATGGACTTATATATAATTGGCATGTTGTTTCCGATGTAAGAAATATATCAAATGTAGGATGGCATGTTCCAACAATAGCAGATTATATTGAATTAATACTTTATTTAGGTGGTGAAATATATGATCAAAGTGGAACTAAATGTGCGGTTTTATTAGATTTTCAAGGTCTAAAAGATATTGGAGATACATATTGGAATAATTCTATAGGAACCAATACTACAGGTTTTACTGCACGTGGGGCTGGCTATAGAGATGGATTAAGTGATACTGGATTTATGAGATTAAAACAAATTTTGTATTGCCATGCTTCTGATAAATCACAATATGACGGGCGAGAATATGTAACTGCATTTCAAATAGATGAAGTGGATTATAATTTTGCTTGTATATTTTATGATGTTGCAGTTTTGAGTAGTGAAAAAGATGGTTTTTCTATTCGTTTAATTAAAGATAATACCAATCTTGTTAATGGAGAGAGGGGAATTTATACAGGAAATGATGGGAAAATTTATCGTACAATTTGCATAGGAACTCAAGAATGGCTTGGTGATAATCTTGCTGAAACAAAGTTTCGTAATGGAGATAATGTTCCGGAGGTCACTAATGATTCTCAATGGATCACTCTCACAAGTCCTGCTATGTGTGCTTATAATAATAATTGGAATAATGTTTAATTGATTATGATAAATGAACTTAAATTAAACCTGGCTTGTGGCCAGTTGAAAGTAGAAGATTATTTCGGTATAGATATTGTACCTGGAGATAATGTAGATGCTGTTATGGATTTAGAGAAATTTCCATGGGATATTGAATCTGAAAGTGCAGAAGAGATTATATGCAGTCATTATGTAGAGCATACTAGTGATTTAATTAAGTTTATGGACGAAGTATATCGTATACTTAAACCTGGTGGTAGGATTAAAATAATAGCACCTTACTACAATAGCATGAGGTGCTGGCAAGATCCAACTCATAAACGTGCTATATCTGAAGCTACATTTCTCTATTTCAATAAGGAATGGCGTGAAGCTAATAAGTTAGACCATTATGGTATTGAGTCAGACTTTGATTTTGTATATGGTTACGATATATCACCAGAATGGGCTAATCGCAGTGAAGAGGCTAGAAATTTTGCCATTAAGCATTATACAAATGTAATTAATGATATACATGTTACTTTAACGAAACGATAAGATGTGATATGGGTGTTTTTTACAGTATATTTATTAATAGTGTTTATTGTATATATAGATCCTGTAGCAAACACTATAACAAAAATCTTCAATTATTTTAAAAACAAATGGCGACATACGAAGATATAGTATATTATTTACTTAGTATAACAGATGCACAATCTGATTATGGTAAGAAGGTAGCTAAGGATTTTATAATAGGTAGACCTAATATGAAAGTGGAGTTAATTAAGTTAACATTGCTTGGTTATTATATTAGGGCATTGGAAAAGTATTTTGATACGCCAGATTATACTGTTAATAATTTTCTTACTGTAGCAGAAGCAAAAGATATAATGGAGCGGATTAATAAGATTTGCTCAAGATACATTTATTTAGATATATAATTATGGATAGAAATATAATGAGGACAACAACGGGCAAGGCTATTAATCTTGTAGGTACTACAGCAGAAGCATTAACTCCATCGGATACCGATGTATTTGAACCTGGCTATGTATATATTGGTACTGATGGAAATATAAATTGTGTTCCAGCAGATAATGATTTAGTAGCACCGGTAGTTTTTTCTAATTTAAAAGCTGGTACTATATTACCAGTTCTTGTTAAGCGAGTATTAAATAATAATACCACTGTATTGAATATTTTATTAATTAGGTAAATTATGATAAGCATTGGAAATGCAATTCCACTAACCAATGTGCCAGATACTCCAAGTCCAATTAACTGGGATGCGTTTTGGGATGCACAATGGTATGGTGTTCAAATTGACGAATCTAATTCTTCTCCCGATCTTGTAAGGATTGGTTCAGATATGAATCAACACAACAATACATATCTTCATGCTGTTTTACCAGTTCATTCAAAACTTAAAGCTTGTTTATTAAATAATGATGGTACTATAAATTACTATCTTGATCCTACAGATTGGTCTAAAAAGGAAGATGGTACTGCAAGTAATCTTGATGGTACAGATGGGCAAGTAATGATAGAGTGGCCTGATTTCTACTATAAGGTAGAAATGAACACACCGTCTGCGGGTAAGCATCAAATCAAAATAAGCTGTTCGGCACTTGCCGGATTTACAAAGTATCCTAAACATTATGTAAGTGCTTATCAGGCTGCAATGGACAGAATAAACAGTAAACTTTCATCTGTCAAAAATACGACAACGCAATATAGAGGAGGTAACAATACTTCTGCGTGGGATGCTGCAGCTAACTCACTCTTAGGCAAGCCTGCCACAAACATCAACCGGACTAATTTCCGCACTTATGCACGTAACCGTGGGACTGGCTGGAACCAGTACGGCTACAATGATCACAAGTGGCTGTTTTGGTTATTTGCAATCCAATATGCAACCCTTAACTCTCAAAAAGCAGTTAACGCAACAAAGACAGCGCAAGGTTATTTTCAGGGAGGACTGGGCAAAGGAGTATCAACAGCGAACAGTACCGAGTGGAATAACTTCTGCGGATATAACCCATTTATCCCTTGCGGTGCTTCTGATTCTTTGGGAAATGGTAGCGGAGAGGTCAACTATACCGTTACCGACTTCGGCGGAGCTGGTATCAACCGGACATTCACGGTGCCCAGATTTCTCGGGCACGAGAATCCATTCGGTCACATATGGATGATCCTTGATGGTATTAACATTAACATTCAGGCAGCTGACTCTGGCGGAGAATCCCAGGTCTGGGTGGCGGATAACCCTGCAGACTGGAATGACGTCAACTATACCGGGTACACCAACCGGGGCCTGATGCATCGGGCCGCCGGCTACATGAATAAAGCTCTGCTGGGGGCCGGTGCGGAGTTTGTGCCGTCTGAGGCGGGAATCTCGGGGTCCGGCACAGGTACCTACTACTGTGACTACTTCTACACATCTATACCTGCAAGTGGTACCAGCTTAAGGATGCTCATGGTCGGCGGCAATGCGAATAATGGTCCGTTTGACGGGTTCGTCTTCTCGTATTCGTTTAACGCCCCGTCGAATGCGAATGCGCAATTCGGGTCGCGGCTTCGCTTTGAATTGGGTGCGTAGCACCCCGGCGCTCGGGATTCTTGAGATTGTTCTTTAAAAAATGACAAATGAAAACAAATAGTAACATACAATTTCCTCAAGTCCAGCGATGGAAGGAGGGTCAGTTTATGGTGGTGGTCAATCAGGTTGATAATGGTGTTCAGCCGGAGGGAGAGGAAGGGAAGAGGTACACGGCTGATTTTACCGTTGTTGATTCTTTGGACGCTGCTGATGCTATCAATGCCGTGACAAGGATAACGGCTGACCCTGTTATGGATCAGTTGGTGGTAGATAACATTGAGGTTAATGGTAAGCCTGCGATTGAAACAAGGGTTGATTATCCAACAAAGGTAGCATCAACTATATTTCCTTCGCTGCCATCAAGCGGAACGCTGAAAATGGGAGAGATATATTCTTACGGCAACGGGGCGGTGATGGTCAGGCAGACACATGAAAGGACTATTTATACTCCTGAACAGACACCTGCCTTATTCTCTTTTTACCGTGATAACGCATCGGCTGAACTTGCATGGATGGATGGTGAAAAGGTTGAGGCAGGCTGGAAACGTACCTATGGAGGCAAAACCTATGAGTGTTTACAGGCTCATCAGACACAAGCGGACTGGACACCTGATAAAGTACCCTCTTTGTGGAAAGAGGTGGTAGTGATACCGATAACGGGTGAATGGACTGTAGGCATTGCATATAAGGTAGGCGATGAGGTAATGTACTTAGGTAAAAAATACCGATGCAGGCAGGCACATACAAGTATAGCGACATGGACACCAACGGCTGCCATAAGTTTATGGCTTTTAGTGTAGTAGCAAATAAACGACATGAACGACTTAGGCAAACACTTTTTAGCAGGGGCAGCGATAGGCACGGTGATGGTACTGCTGGGCATAGCCCTATTTGGTAAGTATCTGCCTGACTGGTATGCTGCCATAGCCTTCCTGATGCCCTTCTTCGTGGGTGCGATCTACTAGGCTTATCAGTATGTCAGTGGTGACGGCACGGCAGAGGTTAAAACAAGATTGGCAACTATTATAGTGTAGTCGCTGTCAGACTTAAATAAGAAAGAGGGTTATTAAAGAATAGCAGCAGCAATAGAAACAGAATTAGTATTAACAGTAAAAACAGAAAGGCAATGAAAACAGTAAAAGTAATTCACTATCCCGAAGGCGGGAACAAGACAACAGAGATCTTTGAAGCCGAGACGGTAAAAATAGTTGAGGGCTATTTACATGAGGTGGTACCCGAGGGTTTTATTGTTGACCCGAGATTTGGGGCAAGAATGGACCTTGAAAAACCTCATAAGTATTGGGTAACCCTATTGTATTTGAATGATGCATCGATGCTTGCAGGATTAAATTCCAAAGTGTATGTAATGGTTGACGGCAAAACTGTCGCCTCTTACGAATCAATAATTATCGATTAAATGAAATTGCTGCTGCTATTTTATATGAACGATAAACTTAAATTAACAATAACTGCAATATTTTTTGTCGCAACAATGCAGGCTCAAATATTTGAACCCGTACCCCTTGACAAGAAGTGGCACATCGGAGGCGGGTCATTCCGGGGGCTTGGCATGATAATGGTTACGATTCATATGAATATAGGGGAGATTTACCAAGAACAGCTGGCTATCAGTCAACAGCAATATTAGGACCTACCGCGGGAGTTTTACCAAAAACTGTAGGTGGCAGTGATTCAACATATTATTGCGATTACTTTTATACATCTATACCTCCATCGGGCATATCTTTAAAAATGCCTTTAATTGGTGGGAGAACTGCTTTTGGTACACAAAACGGTTTAATATGTTCTTCTAGTTTTACCGATGCAAATGTTCCATCCAGTCTTATTGGTTTCAGACTTAGGTATGAAGAAGAACCTTTAACGTAAATATAATAAATAATGAATATGGAAAAATTATTACCAAAGAGAGGTACTTATATTGTTATGGTTAAATCTTATAGTGCTTTAGCTAAAGTTATAAGGTTTGGTATGAGAGTTGAGCAGTTTATGAAACGTGAAAAAAGGTATGTTGATTTAAACCATGCAGATATTCTTATTGACGGTATGGTATCTGGTGCTATTGCTAGCGGTGTAGCAAATAGGACAGTTAATTCCTCATATATTAATGATGGTAAGAAACGAGAATTATATGTCTTTAAAGTAAAAGTTCCTAAAGGCAAAAAAGCATCTCTTAGGGATTTCTGCTTAGATTCAGATAAAAAGAAATATGAAGTATTGAATTTCTTGTGGCATGCTATTGATATATTATTCCATAAGTGGTTTGGTAAGAAAGGTAATAAAGCAACCAAACGTGTTTATTGTATAGAGTATGTTGCAATGGGTATTAATAAATTATATCCTGGTTTAATTAGCGAACCGTGGCTCGTTAATCCTAATGATTTATATAAGTTATTAATATCAGATACTAATAAATTTCAACTGACTGAAGTTATAAAAATTCCAGTTGCTAAAAAAGATTAAGTATGATAAAAGAAATTTGTGATTCATCAGATAGTAAATTTGAAGCATTAGACGAAATATTGGCTCAGTTGCAGAAAGATGTAGCAGAGATTAAAGTTGCTTTGCTTGGTAATGAATATAACCCAGGTGCCGGTTTGGTATATCGCACAATTGCTGTAGAGCGTGAATTAGAGCGTCTTAAAAATAAAGTCTATAGGATTATATGGACTACTGCTGGTGCGGCAAGTGTGTTGACAATTGTATTAAATATCATATGGGTGTTATTCCAAAAGTTTGTATTACATTAGTGGAGAATATATCTAAACATATAACTTATAAGGAAGCTACTTATTCCTATACTGCTATACAAAATGGTATAGACAATACACCTAATGAACCACAGCTTAGGAATATGATTTTGCTCGCAGAGGCCATTTTTGAGCCCTTACGCGAGTTTATGGGTGTTCCTATAGCTATTACATCATTCTTTAGGTCAAAGGCCTTAAATCAAAAATTAAAGGGGTCTAGGACGAGTCAGCATTTAGCTAACAATGGTGCAGCTATGGACATTACTGCTAATATATATGGCAAGCTATCAAATTTAGATATATTTGATTATATAAGGGAGAACTTGGACTTTGATCAATTAATATCAGAATATCCGGATGAGAATGGTGTACCTACTTGGGTGCATGTATCATATAAAGCAAAGGGCAATCGTAAAGAGATTTTAATATCCCAGCTCACTGAGACTGGTAAGACATATTATATTAAGGTTGGTTAGTATGAAAACAAGTAATGTTAGTAAACTAAAAACGTTAGTTATAGTAATTCTATCAGCGGCATTAGCGTTTTCCGTTGTTAGGATTGTTGGGTATAATAGGATTATACAAAATACTAACAGTATATTAGACTATATTGAACTTCAAAATGATAATTTAAACAAGGATATTGCTGATTTACAGAGCAAATATATGGTAAAAGAGAAGGAGTATGCTAAATTGGACTCACTCCTTGACAACAAAAACAAACAATTAGATAGATTAAAGCTGGAGAATCGCGATCTACAATTAAAGTTAGCTAACCTAGAAAACGTTATGGCAAACATACCGAGTGATTCTTCGTATAATTATTTGATGCATAGGTATATACCTACACAAGACTCCTTGCCATATGGTTTTGCCCCTAATCAAGTCAAAGCTATTCATTATGATGTGATAGCCTATGATTATACAAAAGTCTTAAATTCAAATGTAGATTCATTAAATAGGGTTTTAAATTCATTGTATAAAACAAGTACATTAAAGTTTAAAACTTGTGCAGATCAAAATTCAATATTGTTAGAGCAACAGTCTCTACAAAATGAAAAGATTGCTAATTTAGAAGCAACAAATAATATTTATAAAAAGCAAATAAAAAAAGAGTTAGTTAAATCCTCTGCATTTGGGATTGGTGTTGCAGGTGTATTAACGTATATAGTAGTTAAATCTATAATTAATAAGTAATATGATTGAATTTACAACATTAGATACTATAACTACAGACTTGCTAAATATAATAAGGAATTTTAATGTATCCCGTAGTGAAGATATATCCAAACGTCAATTAGAGATGTGGGTACATCAACACAGAGCTTTGCTCATTAAACAAGACATTGATAAGGGTAAGTTACCTAATCCTGATTATATACAGACAATTCCATCTTTACAATTAGAAGTTGTAGATGAGTCAGAGGGCGGAGATATAGAAACTAATTCATATATTTTAAGGACAGAATTAGAAATACCTAATACTCTAGATTTTAATTTTAAATCAGGTTTTACATATATAGGTACAATAGACGGTCATGAGATTCAATTTATACCAGAGGGTAGGCGTAAGTGGCAACAGTATAAGAAATATACTAAAAATGATAACTTAGCATTCCTTAGGGACAATAGACTTTATCTTATATATCCAAAGCCAATTCATCAGATTACAGTGAGGGGAATATTTGAAGTACCTACAGAGGTTATGAATATTGTTAATCCTCATCATACACCTACAGAAGGTGGTTGGTCTGATCCCTACCCAATTCCTATCAATATGTTACCTACTCTTAAAGAAATGATACTTAAGAAAGAGTTAGGCATTGGTGTATCCGCTTTAAGCGATAACAAAAATGATAGTGCTAACTTTGTATCAAAGGATACAATAACTTAGAAACATGTCGAAATTTTATGGTAGAGGTAAAAATGTGATTCAACAACCTTACACCTTGCCAGATATGTATCAAGCTTATATTAAAGACATACCAAAAGAATCAGCCTACTATGTTACGTATAACGAATACGCTAAGATAGTAGGTTTATTTTATAAAGAGGTGTCTAATAAAATAATACAGCAAGGTGAATTATTCCATATGCCTTTTAGGTTGGGGGACACATATGTAGAAAAAAAGAAAGTAGATTATAATAACAGACCTCCTATAGATTGGCAAATGACTACAGCAATGGGGAAAGTTATTTATAATTTTAATGAACACTCAGCTGGTTATAAGTATGAATTAAAATGGAATAAACGTAATAGTATATTCCGTAATGTTTATTTATATAGGTTGGTGTACACTCGTGCAAATAAACGTGCTGTAGCTAAATGTGTTAAGAGTCGTACAATTGATTATTTTGAAAAATAATATATATGATCTATAAGTTAACCAGTGTTAAGTCTGTTATTGCAAAGGTCTTTACTGACTTGGACTTACACGAAGAGACACATAGGGTATCAGATATGATAGAATGGGCTGGTGAAGCACTTGAGAAGATTGGTGCTTTCCCTTATTTTGTTAATAAGGTTACTGGTCTTGAAGGAGTTCCTTTGCTGGAACTTAATAACTATCAAGTTAAATTACCTTGTGATTTTTATTCTGTCATACAAATGACATATTCAAGTAATCCCAACGGTCCTTTTTTACCAATGAGGTATTCAACTGGTAATTTTGAAACCTATGGTGAATCTAAAGTCATAAGCAATACTAGGGTTACTCCTCCTGAGTCTGATATTATTACATTTGCAATGGAGCTTTATAATATGAAGTACGATGAGGCTATTACATATTTGAATACCAATCCTGAGAAACGTACACTCATAATTGCTATGATTTCAGACGGTTATGTGAGAGTTCCTAATATGAGTAATATAGGTGATCCACTTAACACTACAGATGATATTACTTATGTCATTGCTCATAACTATATTAAAACCAATGTGCGTACCGGTTATATTATGTTAGCTTATCAAGCTATTCCTACAGACTGTGAAGGTTATCCCATGATACCAGACGATGCTAGTTTTAAAGAAGCAATATACTGGTATATAAATATGAAGCTTATGTATCCCAAATGGGTTGATGGTAGGGTAAGAGATGCTGTTTACGCAGATGCTAAACGTTCGTGGCATTATTATTGTAGGCAAGCTTATGGCAATGCTTTAATGCCAAATACAGATAAACTTGAAAGTATTAAAAATGCTTGGATTAGGTTAGTGCCCGAAATACATGAGCATAGTTCTGGGTTTTCAATACTTGGTCAAGAGGAGTATTACTATAATCATAATTAATTATGGCTGAAAAAGTTGTAAATGGTTTTATGAAAGGCATGTCTACAGACATGCATTATTCGACATTAGATAATCAGCAATATTTATATGCAGAAAATATTAGGCCTATAAGTTCTGGTTTTAGTACAACTGGTGCTATAGAGAATATAAAGGGTAATAGTTTTATAGGTGATTTTGGTTTTACAGACGATCAAACTCTTATACCAGGTAATACTTATATGGTTGTACAACCTACAGTTACTTATGGTGGTGTAACTTATGATGTATATGAAACATTCATATGTACAGTACCTGGTGGCAATACTTTTACTGGGGGTAGAATTATAAATATTAGTGCTTATGGTATACCTGCCGATATGTATGTTATTGGTGGTGTTGAGCTAAGGGATGTTATTGTATTGTTTACTACAAATAATACGAGGTCTCAAATATATACTTTAAGTTTAACTGGTACATCAAGTAGCCAATTATCCGCATTAACTTTATTATACGATGATGAATATAATATCGATCACTCGCGGTTAATGTTTAATGTTGATAATAGGGTGAGGGCTGTAGCTAGGTATGAAACACCAAATATTCAAAAGGTATATTGGACGGATGGGATAAATCCGTTACGATATTTAAATATAAATAAACATTGTACTGTTAATGGTGAACCATATGTAATACCAGGTGACTATTGGGGTATTGATAAATTTGAGTTACTCCCTAAAGTGGTGTTAGGTAAACCACTTGTAGTTGGTTCTACTACTGGTACTATATCTACAGGTATGGTATTTTATGCTTATCAGTTATATATTGAAAGTGGTGCTGAGTCAGCAATGTCTTATATAAGCGATCCTGTTCATGTTACTTCATCGGGTGATTATGATTTAAATGATTTATACTATGAAGGTGACGGTGTTGATCCCATAAAATCTAAAGGCTTTCAATTGGAGATTGACCTTAGGGGTAATACCACATTTAATAGGTTAAAGCTTATTAGGGTTCATTATGAAAGTTATAATCAAGTGCCAAAGATTTATGTGGCTGCAGATATACCTATTGATTTACAAAATGAATATGCTTATCTTGTAGATACTGGTTCTATAATAACAGAACTTACACCTGAAGAATTTGCTATTGATTCAACAGAGATATTTATATGTCAGGAGTTAGCCAGTAAAGATAATATATTATTTGCTGCTAATATAGAAAAGAAGACATTTAATATAGACGATTTTGATGCTAGGGCTGTGAGGTTTAAAAAGTATACAGAGTCTACATCTGGTACTGGTTATGTATATACTTATGTGTGTGATGAATCTCCAGCGGACGATTATGATTATCTTACTACTGAAATAATGCCACCAGACACTGTTAGGGTGATTATCCATAACTTCAGAGAATGGGCTGGTATTCCAACAGATAGGTATATTACAACAATTGATCAAATTCGTTTTGATAGGGTAGAGTTTAGTTATAGAGATCAATATCAACAAGACTATAATGCCTTTACGACTAACTTTACAATTAATCATACATCGTGGGATGGTACTACCTTATTAATAGATATGATATTACATGATTATTTATTTGACGGTACTGAAACCCCTACAAGGTGTGTATTGCGTAGGTTTGACTATCAAGACTATACTTTTAGGTATAGTTATACCGCTAGTGGTGCCCAAACAATAGTATCTGATATTACAGATATGAGCCATGGCTATGGTGGTTGTTCTATACTAAGGCCCACCGATACATCAAATCCCTTTGCTTGGCATGTAGCTGGTTGGCATAATTATAGGAAGTATCATGACGGTGTTAATTACTTTAATAACCCAGACAATGACGGCGATGCATCGAAAGAATATATGTATAAGTCCGATGGTACTGAATTAGGTGCAGAAGGCCCCAATATTATTGTATCAATTGAGTGGGTAGATATTACAATAGATGATGTTGCTTCTACTTCTGAAACCTATCATGTTGCTGTAAGTCCCGGTGAGTCATATAGCAATTATTCAAGTCCATTGAATATTGGTAAGTTAAGTTGGCAGCGTGACGAAGTATATAGGTTGTTTATAAGTTTTAAAAATACACGTGGTCAAGACACAGAGCCTAAATGGATTTGTGATTTAAGGATGCCTAAGTTTATTGATAATATATATGGTTATGGTAGGTTTACTCATAGTATGTATACTTATACACATGCTAGGCGCTTGTTTCCAGTAGTTGAGATTAGGCCTGGTAGTTGGCCAAGCGATGCTGTATCTGCTCAAATATATAGGGTTCCAAGATATAAAGAGGATCGTCAAGTTGTTACTCAATGTTTGGCTTATCCCTTTACTTATGTATATAACGGTTGGTATATTGACAGGGCCATTAACCCATTACCTACATATGATGGTAGTGATAATAATACTAACTTAGTAAAATTAGTATCGCCTGAAATAAATATTACTAAAAATATAGCAAGTACCGGCAATGACTTCTTGGAATATGTACATCACTTTGGTGATAATTATATAACATCTGGTGGCTATGGTGCTTTGAACCAACGATCTATTGTTAAGTGTAGGGCCTGTACACCAAAAACATCCTATAATTTAAATGATCGTACTGGTATAACGGATATGACTAGTGTTATGCCATTAGATAATCAAGCTAGTTTTGCTGTAGCTGGTATAAGTTTTCACAACTATAATGATGAATCTTATATAAATGCCAAAGGTTCTACAGGCTTAGTTGTTAAATATGGTAACAATTCATGGTCAGCAGAAGGTAAACGTTTAGCGGTTGTTAATTATAAAACCAATTGCTGGAATTCACAGTACGGTGGTTTAACATATGAGAACAGGCAGTTCAATAATATGGTGCCTTGTTCTGATATTATGAAAGAACTTACTGGTATAGCAATATGTAATTATGGCGATACATTTATAAATTATTTTGATGTATCAACATTATTATATGATATGAGTGTTGCAGAAGGTAGTTGGTCTGACTATTCGAAAAATGAATCAGTATATGTGCCATTAGAGTCTTCTATAAACTGTAATTTGAGACATGGTGGATTTGAAATGCATAAACAATACAATGTTAATGAATCATACATGTTACAAGAGGAACTAGGCGCTCATATGTTTACTGATAGCAATAGTATATTACATACTTATAATCAAACTAATGATATGTATAAATATAATACTGTGTATTCGCAACAACCATTAGTAGCCGGCTTAGTATCAATAGATGAAAGTCGTAAAAGCGAAACAGTATTTGATACACAGATTAGGGCGTCTCTACAAAAGGTTAATGGTGAATATGTAGATTCATGGACTAAGTTTGGTGTTAATGAAACTATAGAAGTTGATAGTTTATATGGTCCGTTAAACGCTTTACTTGAATATGGTCATTCGTTATATTTCTGGCAGGACAAGGCATTTGGTACATTATCTGTAAATACTAGGTCTTTAATACAAGATAATAATACAGCTCAACTTGTATTAGGTACAGGTGGCGTCTTAGACCGTTATGATTATATATCAACTGTTAAAGGTTGTGAAGATAAGTTTTCTATTGTAGCAGGTGTTGCTGGTATATATTGGGTTGATAGGCAAAATAGGTCTATTAATAGGTTTGCTGAGACACTCGTAGATTTAGCTTTACAAAAGGGCGTTAAGTCTTTATTTATGTTAGACGAGGATATAATACGTTGGTCTACTTATTTAGCAGTACATGATAAAGAGAATAATGAAGTTATATTTACATTAGCAAATTATATAAATGGTGATATGATCAATCCAGGTATGGTAGAACATGATATAAATAAACCATTTACATTATGTTTTAATGAAACAATAGATGCATTTACTTCTACATATTCTTTTGTACCATATGTATATATACCATTTAAGAATATATATTTAACTAATAGTATATATAATACACATCAAATTGGTATGCCAGCTAACTTATTGTTTGTACACAATGTAAATGAGAATGTGCAAGCAAGGAATAATTTCTATGGTTTATATTATAATGATGTATTGGGTCGTTATCCATCTAAAATGAGGTTAGTGTTTAATCCACATTATCTTAATTCAAAGGTGTTTGATAATTTATTTATTAATGGTGAAGTTAGGGTATCTACAAGTGAACCAGACTTATATACACGTTATACAAATGAAACTATAGATAATGATTTATGCCCAATACATAATATAATGTTTTATAACAGTTATCAAAATAGTGATGTTATAAACTTAATATATAAAACTAATTTAGAGCGTAGGGAGCGCATATGGACTACAGTTATTCCCAGGAATGCAATCAATAGCCCATACGACACGCAGTATAATGATCCCACAATAGAACCTTTAACGCCTAGGGTTGGTTATACAGAAAGGCTTAGGGATAAGTATTTAGTATGTGAATTTAATACAGTAGTTCCTACTAGTAATACTGAATCATATAGGTTTATTATAGAAAATATAGGTGCAACATATAGGCAATCGCATAGGTAATGAGTACAATAAAAATTAAAAAATCTAAGCAAGGTAGTTTGCATAAACATTTAGGTGTCCCAAAAGGTAAGAAGATTCCTGCTAGCAAACTTAGAATTAAATCTACAGATAGTCCAGCAATAAGGAAGAAGAAGCAATTTGCCATTAATGCTCGTAAATGGCGCCACGAATATGGTGGTTTAGTACCAGAGTATTCATGGGGTGGCGTATTAGCTGACACTGCAGCTGGTGCAGGCATGGGTGCATTATCAGGTAGTGCTGTTCCTGGCATTGGTACAGCTATAGGTGCTGCAATTGGTGGTGCTGGTGCATTCTTAAAGGGGGCTGTAGGCGAGATAATGGGTAACAGGGCTGAACAAGCTGAGTTAGCTAAACAACGTGTAGACAATGCTAATATGGCTTTCAACACTATGATGGGTGCTGGTATACAAAACCCATTTACTCCCACATTTGCTTTAGGTGGTAAAGTTGGTTTAGTTAATGCAGAAATTGAAAAGGGTGAGACAGCTGTATCCCCAGATGGTACAATGTATGAGTATTCATTACCTCCGCATGCTAATGCAATGGGTGATAACTTTAAATATTTTGATCCAGGTACTATGATATTTAGTGATAAATTAAAGTTCAATAAGCATAGGACATTTGCTCAAGAACAGAATAGGTATAAGAAAGTATCTGATAAAGCAGACAAAACATTATCTAATACAGGTTCTACATTTTTACAGAAGGCTACTGCTAAGTTAAATAAAAAGAATGCTCTTAAGATGAGTGTTGATTTATTTGGTAAGCAGGAAGCAATGAAAATGTCTAAGGGTGGTAAGATACCTGGTAAGTTTCCAGGTGGCGGTATAACAGGTGATCCAAGGTATCCATGGCCCGAAAGTACATTTAATGCAATGACTTATGGTGTAAGACCTGGTACATATGTTAACCCATATCAATTAGGTGAGATACCAGTTCTTGGTCATAGGACACCACAGCTTAATATTAATTCACCATTCCCAGTTAACTTAGGTTATAGTGGATTTGGTACAAGTGGTTATCCATGGCCTCAACGAGCTAAGTACACACCAGAACCAGACTATCTTTCACCTTATGATTGGGCTACAGGCAGGGGTTCTAGTCTTAGGCCAGGGGAACCACATATGTCTTATACATCAAATAATTTCTTGTCTAAACCTATAACGCAATCACCATATTTAGAGATAGCTGCTGCACAACCTATTGTAAGGGGGCAATCTCCAGTTGGTATCACAACTACTGCTAGTAGTGGGGGGACTGGTGCAACCGCTACTAAAGGCTCAATACCATCTTTAAAAATGGCTAACTTTAATAGGGCATTTGCCCCTAAAAATGCTCCTTTCTATGATACTACTCCTGCTATGGCATCATTGTATCAATATGGCACTAGTGGGTTCAAACCAGGTGGTGATATTAGTGGTAATTTAGCTGCTGTTAGTCCAGCAAATCCTTCAGCAGCTGATATTAAACAACATTTAAAAGAACATGGTGTAGGACCAGATTGGGGTAGTATAGGCATGCAGGCTTTAGCATTAGCACCAGATATATATAATCTTGGGCATGCATTATTTAGTAAACCTGAGAGAATTGAGCGTACTAGGTATTTCAACCCGTATACAAATCAAATACGTTCTAGGATGAATGATAGGAGATTTAACATAGATCCTATACTTGCTGCTAATAGGGCCGCTAATGCAATATATAACAGGAATGTAAGTAATGCTGCTGGTGGTGATAGGTCAAGGTTATTATCTAACCTATTGGCTGGTATGACTGGTAGGCAAGCTGCTGATGCATCTGCATATGCTAATAAGATTAATATGGACAACCAGTATCTTGCAGAACAAGCACAAATGGATTACACGCTTGGTGCTATGAATGCTAATGCTCTTGCACTAAGGGATGATATTAACGCGCGTAACGCAGCAGCTTATCGTAACTTTGGTGCTGCAGCTGCTTCAGGTTTACAGAATTATGCACTTAACCAAATGCAAATGGACAATCAACTGGCTTCACAGAGGGCTTATTTAAATGTCTTAGAAAGATCTAATCCATTCTTTAATCAGTGGTTAAACTTAGATCTCCTGAAGTCTTATGGTAAATATAATAGAGAATAACTATGGCACGTATAAATCGCTATGACTCCCCAGCGGAGAGTAATTATTTTAATACATTTGTTCCTCTACCATTAGATCAGATTACTGTTCTTGGTATGAAGCGTCAAGAAGACCTTGAGCGTAAACAGGACTTTGCTTATAAGACTTTAGATGAGGCATCATTGATAGACTATATACCTACATCGCATGATGAGTATAGGGTTAAGAATGAATTTTTACCAGAGATACAAAGACTTGCTGAAGAAGCAATGTCTGTAGATTTGAGTAATCCTGTTGAATGGGCTAAGTATTCTACAAGGATTAAACGTTTAGCTTTATCAGATGATATAAAACGTATAGAACAATCTGCTGCTGCCCATAGACAAGCTTTAGCAATTGCTGCAGAACAAAAGATGAAAGGTGTATATAATCCTTTATTAGATGACACTGCTAATTTAGCTAAAGGGTGGGATAGTAGAACTAATATATTTAGTTATGTTCCAGAGTCTCAAATAAATAAAGCAGAATTATTTGCACCTTATTATAGAGATTTAGCTCACCAAAGCAGGTATGGTGAAATGAATGGCATCAAGGGTCAGTGGGTTGGTATTAGCAGGTCTAGGGTTAACGAAGTTGCTGCACAAGCTGCGCAAGAACTTATGGGTACTCCTGGTGGTCAACAAATAGTTAGGTTGGCTCTTACTACAAACCCAACGTTATATGAAGGAAAAGATCCATATGATATACTTAGGATGCAAATGACTGACTATGGTATGCAAAAATACGGTGAAACTTTCCATGCATTTCCTGAATTTGCGCAAGGTATTGGTGATGGTAAAGTACCATTAGTAAGTAGTTGGTCACCAACAGCAACTCCTGGTACGAGCGGTAAATATAGGATGGACCCGTCTGGTGTATTAGGCGGCTTATATTCCGGTGGTGATTCTGGCGAAGGTGATGAACCAGTTAGTGGAAAAGATTTATGGAAAGGAGCTATGTCCGCTGCAGGTAAAGCTGCTATGTCAGGCGGTCAATATCTAGATATGACAGATTATAGTAAAGCTGGACTTACTGAAGAAGGTGAAAATAAAAGAGTTAGTAAGATATTAAGTGACTTCCCAGAGTTACAATTTGATAATAAAGGTAAGAAGTTAACAAATAGGCAAATCATGGAGAGGTATAGGCAATTATCTAAAAACCCAATGGGTGGTGCTATTTATACTTCCAATGATCCAGAAACAAACGCCCTTTTAGATGATCTATTAGATAATAAATTTACTACGTTTAAATACTTAATACCAGGTACAAATGAAGTTCTTAATGTTAGGGAGGCTGCAAAAAAACTTATTGGTACTACAGATGTTGATGAATTTAGGAAATCAATGAGGCCGGCCGGTCCTTCATTTGATTTACCTTATGGTATGGCTATACAGATATCACCTAGTAAGAAAAATAAGTATGCTAGAGGTACAGAGGAAGCTGGTAATCAAATAGTAGCAGTTGGTGATATTGCTATTGAAAATGAATTAGCTAATATAAGGAATATAAAACATATGGTTGAGACTGGTGGCAGAGGTCCTGTTATGTTAGCTACAGACGAGACTGGAACTATGTATGGCGTAGATATAGGGTGGCGAGTTGGTGAAAGAAATGGCAAAGAGGGTTTCGTACCGACTTATAAAATGGTTACATCTAAACCAGATGGTACATATGATTATGTTTATCAAACTGACAAACAAGGTAATGTAATACTTGATGAGCAAGGTAATCCTATACCAATGATGACAAATATGGATGATATATTTAAAGTAATTGTAGATAATATGTTTAAGGGACAGGGGCTTTCGCCCTATGACGTTAATTTAGGTCAATCCGTTAGTTCTACAGCTAGGAGAGTAGTTAGATCAGGTAGGTAATATTTGAATTATGGCAAAGAGATTGTTATATGATACTGTTACTGGTACCGATTCTATGGTTAATCCAGGTACAGAAACTTATTTTAAATTTCCAGACAACCTTAGACCAATCCCCGGTGAATATTTTGATGACTTTGCTGGTGATCCATATAGGCCTTTAAGTTTATACGGGGTTGGGGAATCTAGATTTGATAAAGGTTTGACCTACTTAGATGAACCATTTCTACAAAACATTAGGGCTTCTAGACAGGGCCCTATTGCTCAATTAGGTTCATCTTTTACACAAGCCGTTATAGGGGAAATAGTTGGTGGTACTATTGAAGGTGTTGGTTATCTATTTGAACTAGGTGAATTTAATGATTTGTTATCTGGTGAAGACGAAGAATTTGGTAATGCCGTTAGTAGATTTGGTAAATCAATGAGGGAAGGCATTAGGGAAAAACTTCCTGTGTATGAATATGACTATCGTGAAGGTCAGTTTAGACCATGGGATTGGTCTTGGTGGATGACCAATGGTCCTTCAATTGCCTCTACTATTGCTCTAATGGTTCCTTCGGGCGCTGTTGCAGCTATACCAGGGAGGTTAGCAAAAGGTTTATCGTATATTGGTAAATTTAATAGTGTTATTAGGGCTGGTAGAACTACTGGTGAAGCAGCAGCATTGGCAAACAGGGCTTCTACAAATGTTTCAAGAGTTGTAGCTGGTACTACTCAAGCCATTGTATCTAGGAAGATGGAGAGTATGATGGAAGCTGCTGGTACATACGACGATGCTTATGAATTAGCTATAAGTGCTGGTAAGTCTGAAGAGGAAGCTAGGATTATTGCAGCTAAAGCAGCTAAAGCCAACTATGTAGCTAACTGGGCAATGCTAGCACAAGATGTTCCACAATATTTATTGCTTAATAAATATATAGGTAAGTTTTCAACTAAGTCTGCTGAAAGGGCTGCACAGAAACTAGGTGCTGCGGCTAAAAAAGAGATGGGTCAAAAGGTATCATTTAAGGATTATATACCATCATTAAGTTCAACCTATAATATAGGCAAAGATATGCTTGGTGAAGCTGGTGAAGAAGCATACCAGTATTTCTCAAATCAATATGGTATGTATATAGCAGAACGCATGATTAACCCAGATCTTGATGTATCATTTGTACCATGGATGAAGGAGAATATTGATACAGGGGAATTATTAACAAGTGCTTTCTTTGGTGCTATCGGTGCTGGCTTTATGCATGGTGTTGGTCGTCCAGTAATGGATAGGATGCGCGGTGTTGAAAATGAGCAAGTGCTTGAAGTAAGGTCAATGGCAGAGCGTTATGCTACTATAGGTAAGAATATACTCAATGCTCAAAAGGTTGGCGATGATTATAGGCTCACTATGGAGTTAAGCAAGGGTGGTGTTGAACTTGGTATCAGGGCTGCTATGTATAACTCTAAGGAGCTAATGGACTCTTTCATGGACTTAGTAGACTCTGGTGAGTTTTCAACTGCTTCAAAAGACTTACAAGATTTTGCTGCTAGTGAGGAAGGTAAAGCTATTATCGCTCAAGACAAAAAGAATGCTAAGGAAATAAAGAAGTATGCACAAATGGCCTATGATACTTATAATGAGGTTATGGGTCAAATAAACCAAGAAGGTCATACATTTAATAAAGGGTACAAAAAGGCATTAGACAACCTTAAAAAAACAGGGCGTCAAGTTGATCCCGAATGGTATAAGAAAGCATTAGCATCTGTAATGACATCGGCTTCTATAAATAAAAATATAGTTGATGATAAAGTACAGGAGCTTTCTACTGAATTTCAGGCGTCAAAGGAAAAATACACCAAAAGTGCAAACCAAGTATTTAATTCATTAAGTGATCTTGGTCGTCAATTAGTATTCCTTGAAGCTGAACTTGATGCATTGAAGGATGTAAGGGCCAAGACTGAAAAAGCACACCCAGAAGATATTGTAAATAAATTAAGCGACAATCAAAAGAAAGACCTTGAAAGTTGGTATAAGACTAATCAAGATATGACAAGTGCCATTGAGCAACATATAAATCAATTAAAGGATAGTTATTCTGATGAAGATAAAGCTAACGATTCTACAATTAAAGTTAATAAAAAGGACCTTACTGAGTATAGGGATTTTGGTGCAAGACTTTATCATTTGAAGAAAGACTCCTACATTCTTGGTAGGATGTTAAAGCGTTATAATGATGGTGAACTATTAAGCGAAGCTGAGATTGAAAAGTATGCTAAGGAGTTTGCTGAACGTCAGGAAGAGTATTATGAAAATGGTTTTCAAATAGGTGATACTGTTACAGTTGGTAAGGATGGCCCTACGGCTACTATAGAGAATATTATATTTATTAATGGTAAACCTGTATATACTGTTAGGGAATTTACTACAGACGAAGATGGCAATGTAGAAAGTGCTACTGATACACAAGACTACGATGAAGATGATTTGTGGGCATATGGTACTTCTACTCAACTTAAAGCAGAGTTAGTAGATACAGTATCTTCTACAATAAATGAACCTAATAATGACCCACAAGCTGAAATTAGGCAACGGTTACACAAAGGTGGGTTAAATGATCCATTGACTACTATTGCTGATATGATATCTATGGTTCATATTGAACCCACAGCTATTAATCAATTAGTTCACAGAGATCCTAAATTAAATTCTTTACTTAGCACACCATTTTCTGAAAATCCCAACTTTAGTAAAATATTAGCTAATAGTAGGGTAGAGTATACTATAGATCTTAGTGACAAGCAAAAGTTTTGGGTAAAACATAAGGCCCTTAAAGATAATATTATTGCTATTCAAACTAATAAAAAAGCTACTGCTAAAACTAAAGACAAACAAATCAAAGCTTTATTAGACTCTTTACATAAGGGGATTGATACTAATCAATTTAATCATGTAATTGATACTATTCCTATCAAGGTTGCTGTAATAATAAAAGATGGTGATCAAGAAACCAGATATGATGGCAATGATGAGTATAATCTTTATGTACATAACTCTGACTTTTGGAACATAGCTGCCCCATTATCTATTCTTTTAAAGGGTGATGACAAAGCAAGCGAGGAGTATATATTAGAACAAAGGATTGGTACTCGCGAATTTAGGTTTACTTTATTAGAAGAGTTATTAAGGTCAGATATAGCTGTAGCGAATAACCTTGAAAGACTTGGCGGTCACTTAAATAGGGTTTCTACATATGGTACTATACACGAAAGACTTGGGGACGACCTTACTGATGTAGACCTGTGGGTTGGTATTACTGATACAGACGGTATTGCATATCCTTTTGTAGAATCTGGTGTTAGGGGACAATGGGAGACTGTACCAGGTAGTGTATTATTTAGGACAAACAAAACACTTACTGGTGAAGAAATATTTGTACCTGCTACAATATCATCTTTATCCAAAGAACATGCTGAGATAATATGGGACTGTTATTTAATTTTAGCAGCTGGTTTTCCATACTCTTCAAAGTTAAATAGAGATGATATTAAGAATGCTACAGTAGGTGAGATACTTGACTTGTTAGTTACACAAGGTGAGAAGGTATCAAACTTAATGCAAGACGAGAATCAAATATTATATTTAAAGGGTAGACAAGAGTTACACTTTGGTAAGCACATTATTAAAGATATAACTAAAGCCACTGATGCACAACGCGGTGAATTCATTAAATGGGCTAATCAACATAAGAAATATAAAGTACCGTTTGCTGTTAAGGGTTTAGGTTTTAGACTTAACTCAAAATATAAGACTAGGACTGGCATTAAAATTGGTTCATTTGAACTTAAGCCAAATGATGATAGGACCTGGGCTCAAATGATGATGAGCACTCCTATATCTACTGGTAAAGCTGGTAATAGGTATGCTGTTGTTACTAACGTTGAAAGAGTTGTAGACGAAAAGACTGGTGAATTTAAGGAGAGTATAATTCATTCTCCATCATTAAAGGTTAGGGACTTAGACGTTAAAGGTTACAATAGGGATTCTACTACAAAAGAACCAGTTACACCAGTTACACCAGAGCCTACAGTTGATGTTACACCTACTACTGAACCTGTTGCTAATAGTTTAGACGAAATACTTGGTTCTATCGAAGTTATAGGTGGTGACGATGCTGTTGTTGGGTTTTATAGGAATAAGGAAGTTGAAACAACAACTGAAACTGTATCTGATGCTGAGTTTACTTGGTTGAAGAACAGACTAAAGAGTGGTGCTACTGTTGAGATGTCAGACCGTTTTATAGAGATTGTTAAAGACGGTCAGTCAAAACAAGCTTATGGCGCATTTAAAGCCAGTGCTATATATCTCTATAGTGGTGCTGTAAAGGGTACTATATATCATGAAGCATTCCATAGGGTATCTTTAGGTTACTTATCAGACGAAGAGCGTGAGCGTTTCTATAATAATGCAAGGGTTAAATATAATATGCCCGATGCTACTGATAGTGAAATTGAAGAGAAACTTGCTGAAGAATTTAGGTTGTGGCGTAATCACAAAGAATTAAACGCTGAAATTGAAGGTGTTTCTATATTTGATTGGGTTAAGAATTTATTTAACTTTATTAAACATTATTTTACTGGTGCCAATGCTATACAGAATTATGAAGTAGAAACATTGTTTAAGTTAATAGATCGTGGTGCATTTAAATATCATAAGATCAAGCGTTCAAGGTTAAAGGAGTTAGCTAATGTTGAGGCACCGTTAGAGCTTAGTACTTTAGGCGAAGGCTTCTACGATGTACCATTTGTTAATACACGTGCTGAGTTTGAAGATTTCATTAAAGGTCTTGGTACAATACTTATTATACAAAACGATATAAGGGACTTAGCAGACGTTAAGTCAATGAACTTTCAAAGAATGTTTAGTTACATCTATGATAAGTTTATACCAACTCGTGAAAAGACTGTAGTAAATTTAAAGAATTATTTAGCTGCTGGTAAGTTTAAGGAAGGTGAAACAGCAGAACAAATACAAAGTATTATAAATGATTTTGAACGTTCTATAGCATTATATGAATCAATAAAAGAACCCAAGTATCAAAAGATATATATGAGTCATTTAAAGAAAGTATTAAGGACTGAGTATGGCATTAATGTTATATCAAAGGATGATAGTGACTTATTAATAGACGAGGACGAAGAGACTATGTCACCTCAAGAGTTAATAACAAGGTATAGCAAAGAGTCTTTTGAACTTAATATTGTTGATAATGTAACAGCTAATGTTAAGTACTTAATCTCTATATTACCTAAGTCTTCAAAGATCAATCCTATAACTGGTACATATGAGTTTGTTAAGTTTAAGGAGACATTTGATAGTTTATTGTTTCACTTATACAACTTAGACTCTTTGGAAGAGATGTTAGACAAGTTGGAAGAGCTTGGTAAAACCAATCATGCTTTCTCTGTACTACATAAGCGGTTGGTTCGTGGTTCACCTAACTTAAGAAATCAATTTAAGGTTGCTATGAGTAAGCATAAACATTTATATATCAACTTTACATACACCAGGGATTATGGTAAGTATGATACTCCTATATATCAAATATTTAGGGCTGATGTTAACAGAGCTGAAGAAGCTGAGAAGTATGACTGGGCTGAACAATTCCTTATGTCAGAATATATGGATCATGGGGAAAAGGTAGGAGACGTGCAAAAGCTCAATATAGAACGACTTACCAAGGTTTATGAGGATTATGTTAGCTTTGAGAAGGAAGTGCGTAGAAACGCACGAAAACAGCTCTCAGCGGAGGAATTAGGTGCTTATGCTGATAGGTTCATAGAATTAGTACGTGCAGTAAGGATTGACATTGACAAGACTATCCTTGATGCATATATAGCTGGTAAGGTTAGGGCTGCTGGTCGTAAGTCTTTTGGTGTTAAGGAAGCATTAGTAAACTTAATTACAAGCGAATTTACATCACAACCAGGTCGTGAAGAGGATCCTGCTGGTTACTTCTACAGGTTAAAATTATTAGCTGGTAAAGCATTAGACCATGAGAAAGCTGTAGCAGAACGTAAGAAAGGTGCTCGTGCCATAGAGTATGATCTTGATGCTGATATAAGGTCTATCTACTTAGGTAAAGATAGTGTATATGCTATTAGGGAGTTAGCTAGGAAGCGTTATGAAGTTTATCCAGACTTACTTAGTGATATTGTAATAGGACCTGAAGGACATCAGTACTATACTTATTCATTAAGGACATATACTTCAGACCGTATTAAACAATTAAAGGATAAGGCATTTGTAGATCGTAAACTTAATAAGGTTGGTAATAGGCATAGTATATTCCTACAACAGTTATCCAATGATCAAAATGTTAGGGACGCTGTTAATATTAAAACAATGTCTTCATTCCAAGAACGCGATGCACATGACTCTGGTCAATCATACTCTGATATAAATACTATAGAGGACTATATCCTAAGGTTAGGTGCATTGCATAATTATGATACACTTGTGCCATTCCCAATTATAGCAGACCGTACTACATATTATTTCTTAGAGGGGTTTGATATACCTAAGAATTTATATGAACTTAATACTGAAACTGGTGAACTTGAGTTTACAGACGAGATATTAAGTATCTTCATGGGTTATGCTGAGGATGAACGTGAACGTATTAAAGATGCTAAAGATGTAATTAAACGATATAAAGCTGCCGTTAAACGTAAGGACGGCAGTGACCTTGATATTCTTAAGAATGAAATGGTGTTAAATTATCACTATAAATTAAAAGGTGATCAAATAATACCAGAGAGCGCCAATGCCATTAAATACATTGAATTTAGTGAGTTCAATAAGCGTGGTTTTGATTTTGAAAGGGATGCTCGTAACTTAATTATAGAGCACCTAAAGAAAGTTGTAGACTTTGGTATGGAAAGGGCTGAGAAGCTTGGTGTTTATACTACAGAGATAGATAGGGAAGATGATTCTATAGTTTATAGGAACAATTTATTAGACAGGAATGTATTTGCTAACTATGCAGATACGTATGGTACTTATGAGAAAGCTATTCGAGCTATTATAGCATTCAATGAAATAGGTATGATTATATCAAACTTTGAAATTAATAAGATATTTACTGGTGCCCCTGCATTCTATAAAGGTGATGAAACAAAGTCTATACAACAGGACAGGATTAAACGTTTGATGGTTCTTACATCTAGCGGTGATCCTATACATCAAAAGACAACAGATAAAGGTGTTATAGACGATGCTTTTACAATGGCATCATTGGCTACTCAAAAACTCAATATGTCTCGTGGTGAATATAATAATCAAGATCCTTCAAATTATTATCATACCCTTAGGAACTTATTAATTGTTCGTTATTCACAATTACTTGTTAGTGAAATAAAGTATAAAGACAAAGAGTTATACAATAAGCATGCTAATATTTTATATGAGGACTACATCATTGAGAAAGATGGTGTTGAAACATTTGACTCTAATAAAATAGACAACCTTGAGAAAACTGTATTAAGGGGTGCATTTGGTATTGATATCAATGATATACTTGAACCATATAGGAATATAGACAGTACAGATGGTCAAGCTTATGTATCTCCTACAATGTATAGGTCTATGCTTATACAATTAGGTGAGTGGCCTGATTGGAAAGAGAGAGCCTATAATAATATTATGAGTAGGCGTAACTGGGACGATTTAACTACTGAAGAGAAGGATGAGCTGCTTAAATTCTACATGCAGCCACTTAAACCTGTGTTTTTTGACCTTGTTGATCGAGGTAATATAGAAGTACCAGTATATCTTAAGATGTCTGTAATGCCTTTATTCCCTGGTCTAGTGGATGGTACTAAACTCGAAGACCTTGCTAATAGGATGGAAGCTATTGGTAGGTATGCTGGTCAGAATAAGATAGACATGGTTACTTATGATAGCGCCGTTAAGGTTGGTTTGGGTTATACTGCTCCGTTATATAGTAATCAGTATACAGAAGAATTAAGTGATTTAAATGATTTACATTATACATCATTACCATTATCATCATTAAGGAGACAATTAGTTACAGATCCGCATGATATTAAAGAAACTAAATTAGGCACTCAGGTTATAAAAATTAACCTAGCTGACTTAATGTTAGACGAACATGTGTACAATATACCTGGCGTGGAAGATTCTATTACTGGTAGAGAATTAGCAAATATTGTATTTAATTGTTTAGCATCTGTTAGTGATAAGGGTCTTGCTAAACTTAAAGAAAGAATTGGTTATAATGATGTAACCAAACAAGTAGACTTGCAATTGCTTACTAAATCACTTAGGGAAGATGCTATCAAAAGCAATATGCCTGATATGATTGTAGATGCACTTAGGGTTGAAGGAGATGGGTTATATCTTGAACTCGACTCATTTAGCAATAGGAAACAAATATTCAATAGACTTATTGGTGATGTTGCCAGGAATACCATTGACATTGAGATGCCTGGTAATCAATTTATACAGCTGTCTACAACAGGTATAACTACAACTTCATCTGATAATCTTAAGTGGTATAAACTTGATATGGATGGTAATGTTAAAGCGGCAGAATGTGCTATATCTATTACTTTATTCAAACATCTTATACCTAATTATAAAGATATAAGTTTTAAGGAAGCAAGTGATTATGTATTAAAACATATACCTGAGATATTGGTATATCGTATTCCTACACAAGGTCAATCATCTGCTATGTATCTAAAGGTGGCTAAATTGTTACCAGAACAAGTAGGCGATACTATAGTACTACCAAAGGCTGTTACTGCATTAACTGGTTCAGACTTTGATATTGATAAAATGTTTGCAGTTAGGCATTCATACTTTGTTAATGAAAAAGGTGAACTTGAAAAGATTAAATTCTTTGATAAAGAAATAGATGGTGTATCACCGCAAGAATTAGCGTTTGAACATCAACATAGGCGTATTATATCGCAATATACTCAGCAAATAAGGGAGTTACAAAAAAAGTTATTTGATGAAAATGTTCCTCAGGCAGAGAAAACTACTCAATTGAGAATGTTTATAGATTCTGCAATAGAAGTTATGCCCGAATCAATGCAAGTTGAATTAAGGGATATCTTGTTAGAAATGGAGATGGCAGAGTTCTATGAGGAATGGGTTGGTATAAAGACTGCTAAACGTTTATCAGATCTATTAGACAAGTGGAATTATGATAGCGCTAAGGCTGAGTTCTTAGAGAAGTATAAAGAAGCATCCCCATATGAGTATAACTCTGAACAAGCCATTAAGAATAGGTTATTAGATGCTTATTTGTCTATATATAAGAATTCTAACAATATACAACAATCACAATCGCCACTTGGTGCTTATAAGAAAGAGCTTACTACATTGGCTGGTAATATAACCGAAGAGGATAGCGGCAGCATGTTTCATATTTATTCTGCAACAAATCAAAATATATTAAAGTTTGAATATACCGGTGGTGGGGATGGCATTGGGCCATCTGCATTAAACAATGTACATCATGTGTTGTCTCAATTAGCTGGTTTGAAATATAGGGGTGCGTCATTTGGTTTATTAAATAGGGACAAAGCCGGTAGGATAGATTTAAGTGGTAAATTAGGTGTAGACCATAAGAGCATTATGGCTTGGCTGTCTACATTGATTGATGCTCACGTAGATTTAGCTAAGGATAATTATATTATGAAACTTAATGTTAACTCTGCTACATATAACTTTGTTATGTTTATGATTAGGGCAGGGTTTGGTCTTGACACATTTAAGTTAGTATCACAGCCTATAATTAAAGACTTGGCCAATAGGATTAATTGTTCTGGTAGGTATAGCAAGATGTCATTATATGGCAGTAAAAAAGCTGCTATGAGTAAAACTATGCAGTATTGGGAAGACTTACTGTCAGATAAAGCTAAAGAAGAATATAAAGAATTTAGACTTAGGAAGAAAGAAGTATATCAATTTATACGTACTGAGAAAGCACTTGAAAAGGATTATTTAAATACTAAGGTTGAAAATCTCAAGGGCGATGAAAGAGACGCATTTGTGCTTCATCAGTTAAAGATACTCCATATTTATAATCATTTTAACAAGATGGGCGAGGCTCTCAATAACTTTGTACAGATATCACAAATTGATACAAAGAAATTTGGTCGTAGTGTTACAGACATTATTCATTTCCAAAAGAGAGTTAATGACTTTAAAGCTGATAATAAGTTTGTAAACGCTGATATATTATTCCCAACTAACCCATCAGAGATTAGGAACGGTCAATCGTTATTAGGTCCATATTATAAGAACTCTATACTATTCCTATTAGATGTATTACCTGGTTTAACTATGTATGCGTCTCCTGGGTTTATAGAGATAGTTAATACTATACTCAATCTCAGTGGCAATGGTGATACATTAAATAAGAAATTAGTTAATACTGTAGCAGACGAAGTATTTGCCGCTATTGTAGGTGATTTCTTCTTTGATGTAGACGAAGATGGTAACCCTGAAGAGAACTCCTTTGGTTTAAAGAAGAACAATGTTGTTACGGTTATGCGTAATGTAATGGATGTTATAACCAGGGTTAAGTTCTCTGATGAGCCTATAGCTAAGAGATTTAGGGATAATCCTATATTTAGTTTATTCCTTAAACGTCCATTAGCATCAGAGAGAGGTTTACCATTTACTTCATACTTAGCTATTACTAGGAAAGCATTCTCAGATGTGTCTGGTACAAATGATTTTATGTATGGTATATTAGACCTATTAAGCGCTACACCTAAGGATGAGAGTGAAGTTGAAATGATTAAGGAAGTACATAGCTTTGCTCGTTCATTATTTGTGTATAGCTACCTTAATTCAGGGTTTAGGAATAGGTTACACTCATTCTTTAATGTTATACCACCAGTATTATTTAAGTCATTAACAACTGGTAAACGCGAAAGAACATTATCCTATAATGAATTTATTAAGGGTAAGAAAGAATTATTTGCAAGCGAACTTAATACTGCATTATCTGTATATGTAGATAGGGTGTTCACTAATACATGGTCAAATAAAATGCTTGTACCCAGTGTTGCTGGCAATGATATAACAGATATATTACCTAACATAATGGTTCCCAAAAAGGATCCTAAGACAGGTGAAATTACTAAAGATTGGCTTGATGTAGATGGTGATCAAAATATAGATAAATACTTCCCGCCAAAAGTTTATATTTTAGGTGATGGTTCAAGTGAGGGTAGCAGTGTTAAACGTAGGTTCTACTTAGGTAAGAATAAGGATAATGAACCTGTGTTTGTTAAGTACCTCATCAATTGGGAGTATAGGGACGATAGGATTGACATGTATGGTAATGTAGCTCCTTACTACGAGCCTCATTTATTGGAGTATGTGGGTTATATTAAGTCCTATGGTAGTGAAGAAGATGTATATGAAGCTGGTGATTTTGACTATGCGTACTATGAAGCAGAGTCCGACGATGAAGATTATGCAGAATCAACTGATACTGATGTAGAAGAGACTGTAGAAGAAACCGAAGATAAAAAAGTAGTTATAGTACATCCTGTATATAAAGTTGTTAGGCGTAACTCATATGAAAAGTCTGGTATAGTTATTAAAGTTCCTGGTATGACGCCAGATAGCTTTATTAAAGGCGCTAATGAGGATAACTTAGTAATAGAAGATGGTGAAGAAATTGATTACTTTAACAGCCCGCATATACAGTCTAGGATTGATAATAAAGAATTTATACCTGTAACTAATCTTGTTGTGTTTACAAAACCAGATCGTGAACGTGAAGAGGGTGATAAGGCACTTGCTGTTATGGCCCAGTCAGGTAAGACAATAACACCTGAGATTGAATCTGAAACACCATTGTTTGATGCATTACCAGAAAGGTCTTATGCTCCTACAATGACATATGCTGGTATAGGTAGTAGGGGTACACCTGAGCATATATTACCACTAATGACAGAAGTTGCTAAAGAGTTAAGTAAACTTGGTTATATACTTAATACTGGTGACGCAGTTGGCGCAGACTCAGCATTTACTGAAGGGGCGCCAGATGATATGAGACGTGTATTCCGCGCATATCACGCTACAAATCTTACAAGATCGATTGCTAAAGAAATACATCCTAATTGGGACGCTTTAATTAGCAAGGGTGAATATGCTGCAAATTTAATGGCACGTAACACTAACCAAATATTTGGTGCTGAACTTAATTTACCGGTTGATTTTGTTATATTCTGGGCTGAAGAAAGCAGTAACCCGTTGAGACCAGAGGGTGGTACTGGCCAAGCTGTAGAAATGGCTAGGCGTAAAGGTATACCTACAATCAATATGATAGATGATAATTGGCGTGAACAGTTAGACAATCTATTAGCAGAATTAAAGCAACGTAAAGCTGATCTTAAGACACGTAAAGAAACTGAACCTAAGGTGTCTACTTCTACTATAGAAGTTACTAAACTTGGTGCGACGCCTATTAAAGCAGCAACCGATAAGTATACTAGGGAATCTGTTATGAAAGATACAGACTCATTATATATATTTACAGATAATACTGATAGGACATCTGGCACTAAAGCTAATGTCAGTGGTTGGTATGCAGAAAAGTATGGGGAAGGATTATCATATGGTACAGATCGTAACCCAACTACTGCTGTAATTAGGGGCTTAGATAATGCATATCCTATAAGTACTATGAAATGGTTCTATAGGAAACATAACGTTAGTGTTGAAGAAGCCAGATGGACAGATGAAGAATTTGATGAGTTTAAAGAAACTATAGATGACGAGATAGATCAAATAAAGAAAGCAATTAATAGTGGCAAATTTAAACAAATTATAATTCCCATGGGTGATGGTTTCTTTAATACTAGGATTTCTAATATTACTGAAGAAAGAACTCCCAATATATATAAATATCTAAAAAATAAGTTAGCAGAGTTAAAATCAATTGGAACTATAGACGAACCTATAAAAATTGCTAGTAAAAAAATTAAAAATCATTCGATGGTTTATTCAATGCCAGGTAAGGACAATATTACTGGCGTAGATACTTCTACTATTGAGATGTGTGAGATTGGTCTACGAACTGCTACAACCAGATCATATCCACTTGGTGAAGTTGGGGATATAATAACATTTGCTGATAGGCCTCAAAAATATATAATTACTGATATTGAACAACTTACAGAAGAAAAGGTTACTGATCCAAAGTGGGTAGAAAAGTGGTCTGATAAGGAAGGATGGACTACAAAATATTTCTATTCTCATCTTAATAAAAAAGGATCTGCTGTAAAGACTGGTAATTATCAGACATCGTTTAAAAAGATTAGTGATGCTGAAATTGCAGAAACTATTCGCACAAGTGAAATTACACCAGAACTTGTAGCAAGAATTAATGATAAATTCAAAAATAAAGAAGGCTTTATTCCTTATAGTGCAGAGGATTTAATGAATATGCCAGCTAGAGAATTTAATAATATTATAAAGTGCTTATAACATGATTAAGTGTGTTAACATTAATCACCCTGATTTTGATCGGCTGCTAAAGGATTCAGGAATGGATCCTATAGCTTTGTCAGCTGAAATGGGGGTTTGGATGGAAGAGAATAATACAGACGAGTGGCCTACTTTAGAACAATTGGGTATAATCAAGAAGAAGTCTTCTTTTATTTCAGATAGATTTAAAGATTTATTAAGTTCAAAAGACGATATTGCTATTAAAGATATTGAACAGTTTATCAAAGGTTTAGCCAATACATTCTCTAGTAAGAAATATGGTGGTCACTATACTGTACGCAGGGATGATATAATGCAAGTTGGTTTTAATCAAGCGCAACGAGCGAGGGATATTGTAGCAGAGATTAATAGGATTGTACCAGATTTATTATATTTACAAGATAACCCCATATATTATAGGAATCAACAAACAGGACAATACTTAATAAATAAAGATACTGGTGAACGTGTTGCTCGTGGTGATGTATGGACAAAAGTAATTATAAGTGAAACAGCATTAAAACGTTACCTTGCATCAAGGTCTCAGTTATCATTTGACTTTGATCAACCCAAAGGACTTAGCGAGGATGATGTAAAGAGTATTGAGGATACAATGCCTGAATTTAAAGGACTTATTGGTGACACATTACCAATGGAGTTTGACCAATTTGAAAATCCCGAAGCTGATCCTAAGTTAGTCAACCTTATATATGCAGAGGCTAAGAAAGTGGGTGAATTACTTGATGGGCAAGGTGATACTGCTAGACCAATGGCTTTATTAGATGCTATAGAAGATAAGGTTGGTTTATCAGAAGTTAATGCTGAACATAAGAAACTTATTCAAGATTCACTTGGTGATTTGGCTGATATAGAGTTTAAGATTATAAAGAGGATTGATTTACATAGCTTAGCTGGTGGTGCATTTAGGAAACATATACATGATTATGGTTTCACTCACATTAGTGCTAAGGATAATACACGTACTATATATTTAATTAAAGACAACCTTGATGTACCTGGCCATGGTACATTTGACCTGTTAGCTTCTACAATATTACACGAGTTATATCATGGTATATTATTTAATGCTATAGACAATCCTACAAGTGAAGCTGAACGTGAATTATCCAATGAGGTTAATAAGTTATTTAAAGCAGCAAAATCACAGACTACGTTTACTACACATGCTGCATATAAGAATGTACAAGAGTTTGTATCATATGGTTTAACAGATCATAAGATTGTATCAGAACTTAAGGATATGAAGTATAACTGGTGGCAACGTTTTATACGTGCTATAGTTAATTTCTTTACTAGGTTTACTGATGCTGGTGAAGGTGGTAAATCACTTACATATTATGACTCTTTATATAATGCCGTATTTGGTTATATTAGTAAGCAACGTACTATTAAACCTGTATTAAATGGTGAAGTAACATTGGCAGCCGGTGAGCCTATAAAATGGTTAAGTGGTATAACTGGCTTAAGAACTACATATGAGAACGCTAAGTTAATTGCTAATAATTTTAATAGAACTTTAAAATCATATCATAATTTCCTTGCTAATGTATCACCAAACGAAGCTGAATTTATAACTACGGAGCATGGTCAAAACATAATGGGTTTCTCTGGTGTACCATCAGATTTAATTGCCAAACAAAAAGACCTATCAAAATTCAAATATAATAATGTTTATGCTACTATTAGGGAAGCTGTAATGAATTATGAAGGCAGAGCTAAGATTGTAGATAAAGAAGCATTAATAAGTATGTTAGAGAATAGATTTGGTAAGAATGCTGCTGTAGTTACTAATGTATTTGTACACAATATAGATAGGAGAATGTATGATGTCATAGACTTTGTTGTTGTACATAGCGATGATGCTAGCAAAGGTTCTATTGTATATAGCTTTGTAGACTTCTATGAATCAAATGGTGAAATGGCTACATTTGAAGATGTTGTTAAACTTGATAAGAAGAAGGGATTATATAAACCTATGGCTTGGAGTGATAGGTTGGATATGAGACTTAGCTGGGCAAATATAATGTTTAAGCATAAGTTTTATGTTGAAAGACAAGGTCCTGATATCTTATTTGACGCCCACAGTTTAAATGTAATACCAATAGCAGAAGATAATGAAGGCAATGCTAGATTAGATGGTGATATAACAGAAGTAAAGATGTCTGGTATGGGTCACTTCTTCTGGCGTGATAGTTTTGATAAAGCGCGTGCTCAAGCATTTGAAGAATATCAATCGGATATAGACATTGAATTATCAGATGAAGTAGAAGATTATACTAAGGAGTACTTCAATAGGATAGAGTTAGAGATGCATACGTTAAAAGAGGATCAAAAGCTAGTATACGATGCTATAAAGATGTTACATAGACGTGGTCTTGTTAGTAGGGCGTTTGGTCGTAGGTTAGCTACTGTTGAAATTAGTGGCTTACTTAAGACTTTAATAACTGAGCACGAGGAACCACAGAGAGCTATAACGTCATTGGTAGAATACATCTATAAAGAGTTAACTAAGGCTTTTGCTATGCTGCAGGAAACAGATATGCAAAATAAGAAAATCAATAAGAATACATTAACCGCCTTCTATAACATGACTAAGTCGTTTGAGATAATAAACGATATTGCGTCATACTTTATGATTATAGAGAAGGATACTCCTGAGCTAAAAAACTTAGATTTAAAGATAAAGGAGAGTATAAGCTGCTTGGCGTATATTAAAACCGCTTACAAAAATAGGGCTATAAACTTGTTAGTAGATTTCCTTGCGCCTTACTATAGTAGGATAAAGAATGAACAATTAGAAAAGTATGCTAATGACTATAGGAGGTTTAAGTATTGGCTAAGTCGCATTGAAAAGGGTGATGAACGATATACAAAATATGATTATCATCGTAGAGTACCTAGCAACTTTAACCCAGACTTTACCGAGGAAGAATATGTAGCATCGCAGTATAAAAAGAATGAAAAGAGCATCAATGATAGCACACGTCTTATTATAGCAGAGGAATTAGTCAAGGGTCAAAAGGATATTGCTTACTTAACAATGTTAGTAGATAACATACTTGATACAGATGATGCTGTTGTAGGCGCATTTGTTAAAGCACTTAGTACTATAGATGATGAGATACGCTTAGATATTGAAGAGAAGCGTTCAAATTACTTCCTTATACTTCAAGATTATGAACGTTATATGACCAATAGTCGTAAGGCATTTACCAATTACATGGAAATGTATGACTTTATGCTAAGTCGTGACCCAAAGACTGGTAAATATAATGGTTATATTATAACACAGTTTAGTCCAGAGTTATTGAAGAAACGTGACTCTATATTTGCAATGACTGAATTGTACGATGAAGAGGAAAAGAAATTCTTCCGTAGCACATGGCTTAACTACAATATGCCAGTTAACTATGATAAATATTTAGATGCTCTACTAAATCATATAAAGTCATTAGCTGAGTCAGGTAAAATAACTGAAGCCGAACTCAAACATATGTACAATCACTTAGCAACGGATAGGAAATATTTTGATGTTAAGTTTTTACTTGAGAAAGGTTATATCAACGAGGATATAGCTAACGATTTATATGAGTGGATAGGTGTTAATAGGGATTTATATAGGGAACCTGCTGAAGAATGGATTACAGACGAATGGCGAGCACTTAGTAAAATACTTGAAGATAAAGATGATCCACGTAGTCAAGTATATAATGCTATCATAGAAATGCGTGATTTAGCAGATTCTATGGTACCTGCTAGCAGGGGTATAAAGAATAGGTTGCCCGGTGTTATAAAACAAAAGGAAGAACGTGTGGGTGCTGGTCAACCTGTAGGTAGGTTAATAGCAGACTCTTTAAGAAAGACGTTTACTTTCCAAGTCGATGATACTCATAGGCATAATGAGATTATTACAGAAGGCAAAGAAGCATTATATTTCTTACCAGTACATTACAATAAACCTGTTGTAAAAGTTATAGAAGAAGATGGTAAACAAGTAATACGATTTGATGAGGAGAATCAATCATTTGACTTATTTAGTATATATTTCTCATACTTAACATCTGCTATATCATATAGTAAGAAGCGAACTGTGCTTGCTGAAATTGATATGATGAAGAATCTATTGAAAGTAAGGGAGTTACCTAAAAAAGCTTCGTTAACCAGTGTATTAAAACGAGTTAAGGATGATCCATCGGATATATTAAAGATGGGTTATAAAGAACAAGCTGTTAAGGTTGGCGGCAATATATATGAAATGTTTAATACATGGGTTAATGCTATATGGTTTGGTCAATATTCTGCGGATGTAGGTAAGATATTTGGCCTTGATGCTGGTAAGATAGCGGAGTTTATTAAAAAGTATACGGCAGTAAAGTTACTTGGTCTTAACGTAATCCAAGGTGTAGCTAACGTTACACTAGGTGAATTCCAACAGTGGAATGAAAGTATAACTGGTGAATTCTTTAAGGCTCCTGCTTATGGCAAAGCACACTTAGACTATTTAGCTAACTTACCAGGTATAGTTGCTGACTTAGGTTCACGTAAGCCGAGGAATATATTAAGTTTATTGGGTCAGCACTTTGACCTTATGGATATGCCAGAAGCAAGGCGTTTAGGTAAACGTTCAAGGATAGGTTGGTTATCATTAACAGACTTTGCGCAATCAACTAACACTGCTGGTGAAAATTTTATGAAGTTTAAGTTTATGTCAGCTATGTTATATCAAAAACGTGCATATGATAAGGATGGCAATGATATAGGTTCTATTAGGGATTTTTATACTACAAAATCATATAACAAGAAAGGTGAAGAAGTTGATCCGCATGATAATCCACATGAGGTAAGGCTTACTAAACTTGTATTTGATCCTGAAGGTAAAGTAGACTTAGTTAAATCTGAATGGACGCCGGCCCATAGAAATGATTTTAAACAACGATTAGAAGGGTTATTAGGTAGGATACATGGTGACTGGTCTAATTTAGCTAGGGCAACTATACAACATCATCCTTGGGTATCTATGTTATACATGTTTAGGCGATTTATACCACCTGGTTTCCGTAGACACTGGGGTAAACATCGTTATGAAACACGTAATTTACAGAGTGTAGAAGGAATGTATATTAGTACATTTAACTTCCTCTTTAAACCATTTATAGACGCATTTAGGGCTAAGCGCAACCTTGATGCTGAAATAAACGATATAATCCCTTTAACGTGGGGTGAACGTTGGGCAATGCTATCGGATCATCAGCGTGCTAATATTGGTCGTACGGCCTTAGAAATAGTCGATGTAGCCATGATTATGCTACTCTATAGATTACTTGCTGGTGATGATGACGATGAACTATCTTATGCAGATGAATTCCTCATATATCAGTTACTTAGGTTAAAGTCTGAAATATTATTCTTTATATCACCGGGGGAAGCTATGAAAATATTACGTTCACCTATGGCTTCAATGTCTGTTTTTGAAGACTTAGCTAAGTTTGCTCAACAAGCAATGAACCCATTTGAAGTATATGAGAGTGGCCCTTGGGATGGTCAATTAAAGATATATAGGCGTTTGGTTAGTATGATACCTATCTACAGGCAAGCATACAGGCTACGTGATGTTGGTGATCAAATACCATACTTCCAACGCCCACAATAGTGTGACTTAAGTTTCATTAAAATTTAATTATGGGTATGTAAAAAAAAGGGGGTCTCTTGACCCCTTTTTTATTTCCCCTTAGATTTTAAGTAAATATATTTGCTAAGGTGATCACGCATAATAAGTACTATCTTATCTATAGTCTTATTGTTACTGCTCAGTATACTCTTATGTATATTGTCTATTAGCACAGGATCTCTGTATTCTTTAGGTAGCATAGACTCTACAATAGTCCTAAGTATCACAGGATCTGTTACTTTAAACTCTACAATACTTTCAAATCTACCGGGTCTTTTCATTATAAATCCTGGTAACCTTGAAGTATCATTTACTGTTGCAATAAATATTATATTCTCAGGACTATCTACACCATCTAATAATGATAATAAAGGAGCATCATTATTACTTACAGATTTCTCAAATTCATCAAATACCCATACTATGGGTTTATCTGTGAATGTTCTAAGGTGTTGAATGATCTTCCTTGTCATTTCACCATCTACTTCTGTTGTAACGATGCATATACCACCTTTTTTATCAACAATCCTTTGCCCAATTAAACCAGCTGTATATGTTTTACCAGTTCCTGGTTCTCCACAAAACATCAGTCCTATTTTGTTTTTTAATTTGAGTATTCTTTTTGCTTCAGCCATAGCATCGCTAAGGTGAATATTAATCAAGTTATCAATTCGTTTGTATATTCCTGCTTTTACAAACTCTTTATTTACAAATGTATTAACTTTATTTAGGTATAATACTTCTCTTGTACCAAAGAATGTTTCAATCTTTTGTACTTTCAGTGAATATACACCTGGTTCTAATGTAGTTTCAATATTATCTATGGTTTCAAATGAAATCCTTAAAGAACCATCTTCTTCTCTTATGAACATTCTGTTATCTTTTTGTTAGTTAATAAAAAAGGGGGTATTATAACCCCCTTTTATTTGTTTGTATTATTTAAAAACCATAAGAGAACTTTACATTACTGCTTTCTAAAGTTTTTAAATAATCTCTAGCCTTACCAATAGCACTGGTGGTATTTATACGCTTAAATTCTTTACGTCCAACAAATTGTTTATAAAGCTCTTCTGCGGCCCTAAGTATTTGTTTACGGAATAACTTAGTGAATAAACCGCGCGGCCATACAATCCTTTCACCATCTTTAATAGTTTCGAGATATGCTATTTGCTCATTGAGTTTATTAATTTCAGCAAGTCTTTCAGCTTCAACAATATTAGCGGCTTTGTCGAGTTTAAGATTCTCATAATCTTCTTTGACATCTTTTAATTCTTTATGAAGTTCTTTAATTTGATCTTCATAATCATCTACAATGTCATTGTGATATTTCCTATTTTTCTTCTCTAATGCCGTAATCTTGTCTTTTAAATTATCAATCTCTTCTTTCTGAGATTTAACAATTTTCGCCTGCTCTTTATTAATAGAGTTTTCTATGATCTTTACTAACTCAGGTGAGTCTTTTGAAAGCCTTACAAAATTGTTGTAGAGAATACCGCTTGGGTTTTCAGCATTTGTTAAATACACATAAGTGTTAGCTTCTGATACATCGTTTTCTAACTTACTTATTTCTGTATTAAGGTGTGCAATTTCACAATTGCGTTGTGTAACAATGTCTCGCTGATTCTCAAGTTCTCTTTTAAGGTCATTCACCTCATCAATCATAGATTTATACTCATTAAGAGTAATCGTCATAGTATTAATTGCATTTTCCATATTATTGTTATTGTTTGTTAATAATGTTTTCAAATTCAAGTTTTTCGTCTACTATTTTGATTATCTCTTCAAAACTTAATGAGTCTGGTAAAGTTGATAATATTGCTTTTAATTTTCTTTCTATAGCAACACTGATGGGATATCTATCATATATGCGACCGAATATTCCCACATTAAATATACGATTAGATATGCTGCAAGCTTTATCTTTAGCAAATTCGTTATCCAATCCCTTGTCTATAAGGAAAGATTCAATTTCAGCAATTGTTTGTTTGTATTTATCAGATTCCAATATTTCTTTGATTCTAACAGATTCTAAATCTTGGATCTTTTTTTGATACTCAGCATATAAATACATAAAAAGATTATTTATTTGTGAGTCGTTTAAAGTCATCTGATAATTGTTTTTGTTAATAAACGAGAAGTGCTGAGCCTAAAGACCCAGCACCTCTACTACTAAATTTGGCTTATACCAATATTCATCATTCTTTAAGTCCTTTACTGGGTCAATCTCAGTATATTTCTTATAGAATGCCTTAACATGTTTGTTAGGTTTATGGTATAAGATTCCATATATAAAAGAATCGTCAGTTTCTTCCCAGAAACTTAGTATTCTGTTCTTAGCATCTTCGGACAATTTAGACCAATATCCTCTCAAAATATTGACATAATCGTCTTGGTATACTTCGGGTAATTCATAGACAAATACACGACGACCAGCATCTCTATATTCGTCTACTTTGTTTTGAACTGGCAATTCAGTTCTTTCAGAATAAACAAGTATGATTTTATCATCATATTGTTTTTTGTTAAAGTCCGCTACATAAGCGTTAACAAAACTATTAGTAATGATTTGCGAACTTTTTGTATCCTTTGAGAATAATAGTGGGACTAGAAAATAAGTTGTTTGTGTATATTTAAGTTTTAATAAGTCCATATTATTCCAATATATCTAAACCATTTCCTTCATAATATTCTCTGGTGTACTCCCATAAATTGGTTTCAAAATGCCACGATAATCTGTTCATTAGGATTGCTATTTCATCAAATCCCTTATTCAACATATCATCTGTTATTTGATATACTCTTACATCATGAGGTTGCGTACTTTTTATAGCTACTATATAGACTTCAAATTTATAATCTTCTACGTCCATTTTAAGTACGTTTTTAATATACCAGTATATTGCTAATGAATAGAAAGCCATCTGTCTATGGTAATTGAATGTATAGACTGAATCCTTGAATGTCTTTAATGATATTGTAGTTTTTATGTCTACTAATTTTATAACTTTGTTGTTAGTGTCTATAATTAATCTGTCAATCATAGATTTACAAGGAACATGTTTATGCAAAGGATGTTCCCATTCTAACTCTAATTCATTGTAGCTTAATATACCAGCTTGTATTTCCTTATCAAATAAGAGTTCGTTTGCTAATTTATGGTTATACGTATTTTCAAAACACGTATCAATTCTTTGTTTCTTAGCAAATGTTAATACTTCTTTATATTTTTTAGCTTTGGTTAAATATGTAAGGTAATCTTTTAACTTATCATACATATCCTTAGCTTCTTGAAGTATCTTATCGTCTGATTTACCTTTGGTTGAGTACGCAGTACTGTAAGCTAATATAAGCCTGTCTTCTTTCTTCATATGTGGCCTTTCCACATATACAGTGCAAAATAGTTTTTGTTGCTCTGACTTTGGTAATTCATAACTAAGAACTGTATATGATTCTTTAAACCTCTGTGGTTCTAATATCCTCATATGCACTTGCCTACCAAAGTCTAAGTATCTTTTATCAACCTCTTCTATTTCTTCATCTAAAAACTTTTTAAAAGTTAATGGCGATTCCTCGAAATAACTTAAAGAGTGTGAAGATACTGCTTTAATCTTGAAGTAATCCTTCTGTTCCGGCATCTTTATTCTTAATTAATTCAATACATTCATCTACATGCTTTTGATTCTTTGGTAAATATAAATCATAGTTAACACCTAATTGTGTTAATAAGTATTTAAATAATTTCCATTTTATAGGGAACGCATCATTAGGGTAACCCTTGCATTCTATAATCCAACCTTCGTCATCATTGACAAAGTCTGGTTTATATGTTAATCCCCTAACTAAATTATTCTTTTCACCAAATAACCAATCCTTACCTTTCTTATAAGGTTCATATAGTTTGAACTTATATGTAAATGTCGGAATTAAGTTATACGTGTAATTTTCATACTTAAATGATAACCCTTCTTCTTTCAATCTCTTATAACAATATACTTCTAATTTGCTACGGAACTTAATTCCATCATATTCAAGTTCTGTTGCATTAGAAATCTTCTTGTTCTTCGACATAATCAATGGGTATTTCGTCGTATAAATCTAAGAGGTCCATAGTAGTTTCAATTGCATCTGTACTACCAAATCCCCCTTCCCCACGTTCTGTTTCATCAAGTTCCTGAACTTCTACAAGCTCTACTTTTACTATAGGAGATATAATCATTTGTGCTATGCGGTCTCCTTCATTTACATTAAATGAATCAACCATCGAAGCATTATATAATATGACTTTTATTTCCCCCCTATAATCTGAGTCTATTGTACCAGGCGTATTTAATACAGTTATGTTATTATTAAGTGCTAAACCAGATCTAGGTCTAATTTGTGCTTCATAACCATCTGGTACTGCAATGTATAAACCTGTAGAAACCAATTGTTTTTCACCAGGTTGTATTACTATAGATTCATTTGCTTGTAAATCAAGTCCTACTGCACCAAGTGTTTTATATTCGGGCAATGGGTTATTAGACTTATTTACTATTTGTAGTTTCATCTTTCAGTAAAGATTTAATCAATTCAATTGTTTTATTTTTACCAAATACACATATATAATCGCTAATGTCTTTAACATTATATAATGAATAAACACTAGAGTCTATAAATATGTATTCTAAATTATATTCACCGGCAAGTTTAATAGCACTATCTTTGCCTGGTTCATCGTTGTCAAACAATATAACAATTCTCTTAAATCTTTCTGACAAATCTTTATAAATTTTGTGATTAAGTTTATCGTTTTCTGATTGTAGTGCAACCGCATTATATCCTAATTCATATAATACCATTACATCTTTCAATGATTTGGTAATTATAAGTAGGTCTCCATTCTTTGGTAGTTGTTCATAACCCTGTATATCTATAGCAGAACAATTAGTTCTCCATTTATCTTTTCTATATTCTGAGTAAGGTCTATATATTTTGAACTTATCGAATATTTTATAAGCATACATTGGGTTATCTTTTGAATACCTAAATGGTTGCAGTATATCATTTACCCAAAAGAATGTTATAGGATATACATTATATTTTTTTAATGTCTCACGTTCAATATGATATTGAGACCAATACTCATCATCGTTTTTAGTAAAATTTTGTCTTTTAATTGAAATAGACTTTCTTAACTTACTGTATGAATTTCGTATTCTTATACCTTCGGGAGTGGGCTGTATAATACCTCTTACGAATTTATCATATATAAGTTTCAGTGCTTGTTTATTATGATATAAACCTTCTATTTCTTTTACAAATGTTACAATATTACCTGTTTTACCAGTTGCCTGGTCTTTCCATAATATAGCACCATTTGTTGATTTAAAGACACCAAATGAAGGGTGTTTGTCCTCCCTAAATGGTGAAGACATTATTTGTCCTACTTTGAATTTACTACCTAAATAATGACGATATACATCATATTCAGTAATATATTTAAGTAACTCTTCAAGTGTTAATTCTACTATGACATTTTTTGTGTTATAAACCATAACTATACAGGGGGGTATTTCTACCCCCCATATTATATTAGTTATTTAAAAAGGCAGATCGTCTGTATTGGGTGCGCCTGGTGCTAAATCATCATACATAGTTGGTTGTATACCATCAGGGTTATATTCTCCTGTGGCATCAGCAACTTCTATAGGTGTAGTAGCAAACGGGTTTTCGTTTGAACTAGTTTCAACATCAGGTTTATTCCTAACCATTTTATCTATTGCGGTATTTATAGATAATCTACTCTTCTCAACTTCCATATTTTCAATGAAAGGTACATAGTTAGGTAAAGTAGTATAATCGCTGTTATTTAAAACAACTTTAATGCGTACTTTCTTTCCTATATAATTATTACCAAGAATAGCAGCAGACTTATTTACAAAGTCTTCAAAATTAGATGCTTCGAATATAAATTTATCCTCATCTACAAACTTTGTAATTATATGCTTAAACCGCTTGATCTGATTTAATGTTTTGTTTTCAAGTTTCTCACGATCTTCATCTGAAGGTTCGTATTCAGTATGGATCAGGATTTCTCCTTTATCATTTATAAAATGAAAAGCAGCAAACTTGTTACCTTTTTTTGATTCGCCATATACAATCGGGTATTTGCCTTCTTCTACGTGTCTTAACTCTACATTTTCATAAATGCCAGGCCCCATAAAATTATTTGACCTGCTTTCAGAGTTAATATCTTTCGTTACATTATACATGTGCGATGTTATTAAAAATTCCTAATTATTTATTGTTAGCGAGTACTTTTCTAATATGTTGTAGAAAGCTCTGTGCGTCGTTAGGTATAATATCTTTGCCATCTTCAATAAAGAGTGGTGGAGTTTTAGCAGATGTTTTACCATCTGATAATAGATTAAGTACATAATCTCTCTTACCAGTATCTAAATTTACTTCAGCAAATAAGACTATAGTAAAGTCTTTTTCTACACCCGTCTTATTCCACTCATTGCCTTTTACAGCAATTCGTCTTTCTGCGACGCCTTCTTCTGTTTCAACATTAGCAGAATGAGCTGTAACGAATATATCTTTTGGGTACTTTTTAATGAGGAACATTAATTTCCCTATCTCTTCGTTATAGTAATTCCACGTGTCAAAACCTTTCTTTATTTCCCTTGCTGTTTTTAGCAAGCTATCTAAGTAAGCGGAAAAACTATCCAGTACTACTTCTGTAATCTCTGGGTTTTTGCCAAATTCGATAAGTTTCTGATATGTTTCCTGCCAACTATTAGGGGTACAGTAGTGTTTAAACCTGTTAATAAAAGGTAATGGTTTGCCTTCAGCATTTATGAATCCACATGTATTAGGATCCATATTTCGAAAAGCCATTGTTTTTCCCTTACCAGACATACCTACTATAGCAATCTGATAAGGTGTGGACATATTGTATGTTTTTAAAATGAGTCATTCGTTAAGTAACCGATATTGCGTTCGGGTTAGTTACCTACCTCGGTGGCATATTCTGTGCTTTTGGACAGCTGTGAATAATCTTAACTATAGCCGCAATAGAATGACTCCTGGTTATTAATTAAACATCAAGATATTCACGTCCCAGACGGTCTTGTTTAATCCAAAATACAGTACCGTCAACAGTAATGTAATCCCGTCCAGTAAAATAATCAAACTTACGTTTGTATGAATTCCATCCTATCTTAACAAAACGTTCATAGATAGTGATTTTCTCCTTGATTTCAGTCTTAAACTTAATGATGGTTTTAGGTTGGGGCTTTTCCACAACTACGCGGATAACACCAGTTTCATCATTTTGCAGTTCAAGTAAATCACGGAGCAAGTTATAAACTTGTTTGTAATTTTTCATGAGTGAAAATGTATTTTCCTCAGGCACTAATGTAGCAAACGGTGATTTTACATAACCATTTGTTAGTAGCTCAATGTATTGCTTCTCAACATAGTATTCAGCTTGTTGATTAGTAAATTCTACTATAAAAGCATCCCCATTTTCAATACCGAATATAGGGCGTTTTTGCTTCTTGGTGCATCTCCTACGGAGTAAATCCTTAAGTTGAGACCAATAGCCCTGCTTTTTAGCCTGAGTTATATCATCAATTATTATCGCAATTCTTTTGTTCATAAATAAGTAAAAATCTGTTAATATTCGTCAATTCTGTTATACTTCAAATTATTTACGAAGCTAAGTATCTTAGGTTCTCCTTCCCTTGACTTTAATATGTGTAAATAAATCTTGTCTTTTACAGGCCAATTATTTGGGGAATAAGATTTAATACCTAAAAGTTCTGGTCTATGAAGAACCATTACATAATCTGAAGCTTGAAAAAGTGAATCTGAACCAAATAAATCTCGTCTCATGGGAAAATGCATAGTAGCATTGGTTATCCTTTCGGATGATTCAATATCTCTATTCATTTGACTAAGTTGAATGATGGTTGTTTTACCAATCTTCTTAGCTTCCATAAAAACTTTTTGCAGGTTTGCCAAGGTTTCCCTTTCCTGTTCTCCTGCCTTTCCACGTGTTAATAAAGTATGGTCTAATATTACTATTAGCCATTTGTTCTTTAATTTTTCACTATATTGGAATTTCCTGATCAATGATTGGATCTGATCTACTGTACATGGCATATCAACATAATAAATTGGGTAATGTTTAATACGCTCTGCTTCTTTTTCAATAACTTTGAACAATTCATCGGAAACAGGTTCATTATTATAACTACATGAATATAACTCATTTGTAGTCTTTGTAAGTGCTTTTGAAAGCTTACGTCCTATCTGTTTTGAACTAAGCATCTCAAAATTAAATGATAATACGATAATATCCTCTTCCCGATTAAGGTCAATGATGTCACTTTCTAATCCGTTAACAAATGACGATTTGCCACTACCACTAATTCCTGCTATAGTCATAATGATATTGGGTTCAATTCCTCCCATTGTAGCATGATTAAACTTAGTCCACCTAGTCTTTAAAGACTTGACAATACCTTTACGACGTTGGTCGATATAAGTTACTATCTCATCGGCAGCCTTAGAAATATGCTTTAATTCTGGGGTTTTGTCGCTAGATAAGTTCTGTACCATATCCTAAGTCTTGTTTAGATGTTAATACATCGTCTACTATATCTTCATAGGATTCCCAAGTTTTATTGGCAACCCATTTGAATATACGCGTCATATAAGGCATTGTTCCATTACTTTCACGTTGCTTTATTTCTGCTTTCAGACATCTAATTATATGGTCATGCTTATCCCTGCTACGGCCCACGTAGCTCAGATATAAATTCTCTGTATTGGCCAAATCGGTTCTTAGAAAGTCAATAGTACCATCAGTTCTGGTGACCCTAAGTGGGAATTCATTAACGAATTCATCAAATAGGTTATCACCATATATAATGGATTTTGCTTTTTCGGTTAGTTTACACTCTGTAACATCCTCTATTAAACCTTTATTATATAAGTTAGTTAATATATCATCTGTGATGTAGTTGTCTAATACGGACTGTTTATCTTCAGCTATAGCCAATAATATCACATATTGATCTATTGGTATGTCTAACTGTTTTAATGAGTCTGTGTTAAGTGTAATAAGCATTTTATAAATAAATTATTTTATAATAAGGGTTATTACAGTTACTGCCAATATGTAGCGTAAATAAATGTTTCCATGTTAAATTTACATCCAATATATCTTTTGCAGCTCTTATTATATCAAGATCAGTCATCTGCATTACAAGAGGACATTCTTGCTTAAGTATTTCCAAGTAAATCCTTGCTTCTGTATAGTTTGGTCGTTTTTTACTACTTGTTAATAAAGCATGTATGTCATCCTCTAATTGTTGTCTTTTCTTTTGTTTGTCTTCATCATCAATACGGTCACGAATCCTTTGGATTTCATTTTGTATTAATGATTTATATAGTTTGCTTTTGCTCATGTCAAAACAATTTGAGTTGTTTATCTTCAATTTGATTAATTACTTTATAACATTCTGCTATATAGTAATTTAAATTAACATTATAGTCTTCAAATTTAGTATCTGATACTAAATCATTTAAGACTGTAACATTAAATCCTACACAATAATTAATTTTGTCACCAGTTTTCTTATCAACTTTATATAGTTGGTCACCATTTTTAGATACATAAAAACGTACAGTATCTTGTAATTGCTTACTTTTAAGTTCATAATTATCTATATAAAATATATAATTATTAAACTTAGCATCAATCTTTTTTGCTGTACAAAATTGTAGTATATCTCTACAATTATTAATAGTATCTTCTGGTTTAGTACCATATACAAAATAATCATATAATGCTTTAGAAACAATTGGTTTATCAACGCCTTTTTCCAAATCAAGTGTTAATGTAAAATCACCTTTAGTTTTAATTTTACCTGATTTATGAATGGCGATATAATTATTAACATCCTTTCTGATATATCGTTTATATTCTGTGAACTCTAGTTCAAACATTGTTTCTTCACACCATTTACGGCATATTTCATCGTATAATTCTCGTTTATCTTTTGGTACTATAGTAATTATACTATCTGTGTTTGCTGATATTACTTTAAAGCCACTTAATGTTAGTCTTTCAATTAACATTAGCATAAACAATTGGCCATTAATAGTTGTCCTTAAAGTTACCAAAGGGTCATATAACCAGTGATTTTCATTACCAGTTTTGCCAAATACACTATTTATAGTTATTTTTAGTGTATCGCTCTCATTTATATTACCAGTATGTTTGGCATGTAGTCGCCTTTCTATAATTTCTTTATACAATTCAGTAAAAGCGCTACCTAAATGAGCTGGTACAAAATTATAATTAATTATTAAATTAGGATACATTGAAGATATATCACAATCAATGATATCTTCAGTCTCACTTGCTTCAAATGAACCAGGTTTATCGTCAGAATGTAATCCACCAAAGCCTAACTTATAAACTACACCATTATATGTTATATTACGCCTTATAAATGGTTGATCTTTATAATATACAGACATTAATAGTTTAAATAATACTTTTCTTAGTTCTTCAGTTTTAAATGTTATTTCTGGCAGTACTACATTTTCAAAGTGAATTATTGGCCTATATGTCCTCATTCGCTTTAAATCACGTATAGGTATGCCAGTTTTATCAGAGTATAATTTCTCTAATAACCTATTAGCCATACCACTTTTACTCTCAGATATTACATTTATCTTATATTTCTGACTAATTTCCCAACGTAATGTTAACGCATCTTTTAATGTTATGTATAACTGTTCTGTTATTAATACGTCATTTAAATTATATTCGTGTAGTAAAGGTAAGTGCTTATCTAATACCACAGTATCATGATGTAGTGGTAAGTCTTGTATCTTATGCCAATTTAAATTAACAGCTACCAACTTTAATGATTTATGTAGTAAGTTACCTACTTTCATTAAGTCAACTGATTTAAATGGTATTTGATAATCCCTACGCCTATCTTCACTATTTATAATATCATTTGACAGAGCATACAACGTGCTTGTTATATTTTCAGTAATTTCATACTTAAATAACCTATCATAGTTATTATATATAAAAGTTAATATTTGGTCATCGTAATAGTATGAGTTGTACCCTATTAACCAATCATTAACTTTATATGATATGAATTCATATAGCTCTGCTACATCATTTCTATCTTTATATATAATGAACTCAAACAGCTCTTTAGTATTAACATCCTTAAATATAACAGCAAAGTAATTTATCATTACTTCTATGTCATATACATAAATATTCATTAAATGCGTTTTAAAGGTATTTTTAGCCCATTTAAGACATTATCTAGCATCGCATGGTATAGGACTACCACTATCGTCCCTAGTTGCCTTAAACAGGCTAAAATAAACCTTAATTAAAATGTGGGTGCATTAAGTCCTCCATAAATGTTACAAGATCTGGGTCATCCATTTTGTTAACCTTTATCAATGTAACTAATGATTTACTTAAGTCACTATAATTGTGATATAATGCAAACCTTATAGCGTCATAGAGTGGACTATCTGCCCTATAATACTCCATTACAGTATTATAAATTAGTGAATATAAAGCCCTATATTCTTTAGCTTTATATAACATGTTCATCTTCTTTATTACATATTGAACTGTTTTTTCCTGTGGTATTGGTGTAACCCATTTCTTAGGCTTACCACCTACAAGTCTACGTTCAAGCGTAAATTGTGTTTTTATTACTTTAGGAACCTGTTTTTCACTTATTTCTATTAACTCTCGCCATTTGGTTTTGTTAGAGTCTGCATCATACTCGTGAACATATGCCCATTTCTTGACATCTTTAGCGCGAGCAATTAAGGTGTGCTCATTTGTTTCTATATTATATGTGTAGAAACGCAAACCTTCTTTTTTATTATAAACTGTATGAACATTTTCAGTTATAATATTCTTCACGCCACCATTAACTTCGTCCTTAATTTCGTGTTCTATCACTATTGGTTTATAAGGTTCTGGTGTATATATCTTGACATGGGGCTTAGTAACCATTATACGTTCATAACGTCTAACGTGATTTCTTTTATGTTCTCTTATTGGATCGCCGTTCTTAGTCAATTGAAGATATTCTATAAATCCATTTGCGAATTCATTAGAATAACCACATTTGATAAGGTAAGAAATTACTTTTTTACGGCGCTCTTTGTCTTTAATCATCTTCAATACTATGAAGAATTGTAAAGACCATTTTTCGACATCAGAATTTGTAGTATACCTACGGTCATAGGAACTATATTTATCCCTTAATTCTTTCAGTCGAATTTGCCTATGCGTCATAGGCCTTTCAGATTGCTTTTTCAAGTCATGTCTGGTTATGTTAGACACAGTTGGCCTAACATGATGATAAATTAGCTTTGCAAAGTCTTTTGCTACTAGTTTACCATTAACTTTTATAACGCTACCTGTTATGTTGTTTTTAGTAATAAACAATGCTTTATGTTCGTGACCATTTTGGTTACGCCAAGGTGCCGTGGCTATTTTAGGAAAGTTTTCTGCTACTTCCTTACTTGGTACATAAATGTGTTGTACTTCAACATTACGACTATAATGTTTTTGTTTTTGTTTAGTTAAACGACGCAAACGTCTATTATAGCTACCTTCAGGGTGCTTAACTTCTTTTTGATCTTTAACTTTATTACTACGTAACTCAGATAGAGTTAATATTTTAATTCCAGGGTGTCTACCCTGCAGTTTCTCAGCATAAGCTCTTGTACACTTGCGTGCAACTGTCTGTTGCTGAGGTGTTTTGTATATAACATATACAAATTCAGGCGTCTCCCTGTTGAGGTTCTTAGCCTGTTTTATGTTATAAGAAGCTTTCCTGTCCATATTGGTCCCAACCGAATGGGAGTTCTTATAACGGTTGGCTTTCTTATTGCGAGATTCCGCTTTAATCGCCTTTAAAAATGCTAAGTCTAAATCATCTAGTATATTAGCAGATTTGACTTTGGCAACTTGTTCTTTATAGTATTCCCTAAAACCTATAAAGTTATAATACATACACCATTGTTTTTTATCACGGTCTGCATTATATTCAACCTGATTTTCACAGTTTTTCCCAAATATATTCCATAATTTCTTAGAAATATTAGAAGTGCTTACGTACTCCCATTGGTTTTCACTATCATTGTAGAAGAAAGTAGGATGATGGGGAAAATGAAACTTCAAACCAGGTTTTGATAGAGCATTTAATATAAATGCTTTTTCCTTCTTAGGATTAGTAGTATTACTGAATATAGAAATGTATACTGGTCTATTAAACATTGCTGCTTTTTTAGACTTGAATACATAACTATAACAGTTCCTATCTGCATTAATCATTTCGTATAATTCATCTTCAGTTACAAAATGAACTCTGTTATTTTGTTTTATATAATATTCTGTTTCATAAATTTTATAAGTATGTTTAGTACTATTAAATTGTGCGTTTTCAGAATATATTTCTAAAACTTCAATGCCATTTTTATATTTTCCAACCTTAAATTTAGGATGTACTTCAACAATGGCCATTTCGTTCCAACCCCACATTATTATTTTATTAATTCTTTCAGTATTAGTTTTTATGTTTTGATAAGACCAATGTCTTTGTGAGGGGTTGATTGTGTTAAGATCCCAACATTCCTTATTATTATTCCATTCGTAGTAATTTAACGGTGGATCATTACTAGTTGGTATATCTCTTGGTGTAAGAGCACGCCAATATTTAATTGGCTTTTTACTCATCCATGCTTTCGTCATAGGAAACATATGATATTTCATAGCTCTTAATATAAAGGAAAGGGGGGGATATACCCCCCCCCTAACCTATTTACCGCTGTAATAATCCTTGTATGGTAGTTACAAGATATTGTTCACGATTTTTAATGTCATTTGGTACGTTAATACCGAACAACTTGGCAATGCTGGTAAAATCGTTATCTTCATATTCAGTAACGAGTTCTTTCTTAATTGAAAGTTCCTGCAGTTCAGGACGATTGTCTTCGTCAACTTCGAATACCACAACCCGCTTTTTGGGTTCAATTTTAGTCTGTAAACCAAAGATATCCCTTAAGACTTCTTCAATGTGATTTACTAAAACTCTTCTACGCCCAATATAATATTGGCTGGTGCCAATAAGGGGGCGTGTCTCTTCAAGCTCATTTAACCTTGCATAAAGTATAGTAAGCTTGTTATATTTTTCTTTTTTAATGTTTATTGACATATTTGTGAATTGATTTGTTAATACTAAGTTATTTATCACTAACCTAATGCCTTGAGTAATAGGCATTAACCCTTAAAGTATTTATCATCACCTATGTAGAAAGATTTGTCAAAGAAAGTAATATACTCTACTTTAACACGATTAATAGTACCGTCTTTAGCTAACCTAGCTTCAACTATACCACCACCAAGCATTGCTTGTATCTTCTTCTTCCGCATAAATAATGTTTGATCACAAGTAGTAGCAGTTTGCACACAATGGACTTCTCTTGGGAATGAGTAGTCAATTTTATGATAGTGCCCTGCTAATATAATTGTAGGTTTTTCACCACCTTGGTATGATTCTACAAGTTTTTGCATTGTATAAGATGTAGCATAAGCTGTACCACCACCTGGGTGAACAACGCGTAACCAAGATTTATGTTTTTGGTCTGGTTCACTTAATAAAATGTCTGCTTCTGCATAACCAAGGTATTGAAAATCGTCCATACCTAATTCACGTCTGTGATTTACAAGATATGAACCTATATTAATTCCTTCTCTTTGTACGTACCATCCTTCATGATCGTCACCTGCTATGAGTTTGGTAATGATACCTTCACGATATGGATAGTGTGTAGCACAATATTTTAATTGATTTGTGCAACCCCTAACAAATATTTCATTTTGATTCCACTTAAACTCACCATCAATCCAGTTGCCGCTATTATATACTACTCTTATACCTTCATCTTGGAAAATATCATAGAGTGTATTCAATACATCTTCACGACTGTTGTAGTTGCATAAGTGATTGTCTGAACAGAAACCAAACTTAAGCTTGTCACCTTGCCACATTTTGTAGTCATAGGGATGTTTTACTACACCCATATCAATATTAGTTAATAATGATATTATGGGTGATTCTTCATCAACAACATTATAATGCTCTTGTTTAAGTTTGGCTAAATATTCTCTTATTAGTAAAGGGGATACATTAAAATGTTCTGATATCTCTAATAGAGACTTTGACCCCTTTTTTAAGAAATTTGTTAAGGTTTGTTTTGTCAGTTTTTTTGATGTTGACATAATGTTTGATTTACTTATTTATATAGCATTAATTGATAAGTCCGCAAAAAGAGTAGGACTTATATCTGCTAATTCTGTTAATAATGGAACCATAAGTTCACGCATTTGAGGATGTGCGCTCGGAGCAGTCCTTAATTCAAGTATATGACGCCATTCTCTGATATTGGCTTTTACTACAATTTCAGTTTTAATAGAATTTGGTAATATTGACCTTGCTTTTTCTGGAGTCCAACCCATTTTAATGAGTCTGTTATACATTAACTCTACAGTTTGCATTAATGATTTCCATTCCAAATATGCAGAATCATCTTCTTTCTTTACCCAGCAAGGTATAATAAATGTTAATTCGTTACTAAATTTATCTTTAGTATAATTGCAGTAACGTGTAGATTCTTGTGCAAATGAACATAACCTATGCCGTACAAGTTCATGAGATATTCCCCTGTCACATATAAAACCTACTGTTATAGAAGGTCCAAATTCAAGCATAGCATCGTGTTTTGCATGCATTAAGCGTTCGATGAGTTTACATGCAGATTCTTTTGTAATCCATTCGTGTGACTTATAACAAGTCCTTGCTGCGTGTTCGATCTGAATTTCTGCAAGTTTAATATCCTCCTTATTGAGGATTGTATATGATGGTTTGATTATCTTCATATATTTTGTTATTTAATGGTACATACATCATTAGTACAGTACAATTCAGGTTCAGCTTTGTCTGTTATTTTATCAAATTTAAGCAACTCCGGTTTAATTGTACTTATCATTTCTAAATATTCCTTTTCTGATATCTTTTCATATGGCATTTGTGGATAAACTTTGGTATCCGCTTTTGGTAAGAAACTGATAAGTTTAAGTTGGTATTGATAATAATCTAAAGCTGTTTTAATTTGGTCTTTCTCCCAAGGTTTAAATGTTACTGTAGAGGATACTTGGTTATCAGCCCAATATTTTTGTAGAAATGCTGTAACGGCCAATTGCTCCCATATATTAGTATCGTCTATAGTTTTACAATTTTTAACTTCAACTGGTATTTCTACTACCATAGTATTGTCAGGATCATTTACATCCTTAACTACATTGTAGTTAGCAACTTTAATATCTTTTAATAGTGAAGAATTAACTGAAAACCTAATACGTCTAATGTAATATGTACTTTCTGGAAAGTGTACACCAGGTGTCACACCTGCTAATAAACTAACAGTACCAGATGGTTTAATAGATGTTACCCTAATAGATCTTGGTACACATAACCAATCTGAATAGATTTGGTCATACTTTTTAATAACATCATAGCCAGTAGTAAGCCACTTACGTAGTTCTTCAAGTCCGCGTATGCCTATAAATTGTGCTACCCCGCTTATAGATGTACCTATACGCCTATTCCTCATCTGTACCCTATTAGTTTCAGCCCAATGACTTTTACCTAATGTTACAGTTTTAGCAAATAAATAGGCATATTTTAATGTTTTTAAGAAGTCGTCTAAATTGTCATGCCTAGTAGGAAATGTTTCTACTAAACAACACATTTCATATGACTCTAATGGTTGCTCACCACATGGATTAGTACCTTCAGCTCTATTGTCTGTAGTATCAATGATACCATTCATACGTGCATAATTATGAGTATTGTGAATCCAAAAGAAGCCTGGTTCACCATTAACAGCTACTTGTTCTGCTAATTCTGCATAATCATCACCAATTTCTGTAAACACAGTATTATTTGAAGTCCAACCCCATTCTGAACGTTTAGCGTTTGAACCATAATATCTGTAGTCTATAGAATCCCAATAATAGTCTTTTAACTTAAGGAATTCTTCAGTAGGTTCGCCTAATGCTATTTGAGCAGACCTACGCACATTACCTGCTACTACACAACAACCAATTTGATTCATTATATCAGTTATATCGGTTGCTGTAATCCTTTCACCTATACGTTTACTAAGCGTTTCATTAATTTGTTCATGTAACCTTTTTAATGGTTCAGGTCCTGATGATTTACCACCAAATGTTTTAATTGGTTCACCTTTTGCCCTTAATAAACTATAGTCAAATATTGGTTTTGAAGAACCTATAAAATAAGCTTCTAATAGAAACTTAACTGATTCTACCCAACCTTCCCTTGTATCAGGTATAATATGTTTAAATTCACCTTTGGGTTTACGTATTGTTAATTGACCAGCACCTTTAACATCAAAGCCTACACCACAACCTAACATTGACATGTCCATCATATATTCAAACGGTTTAGTAAGCTCTTTACCTAAATCTTTTGTAGATACAAATGAACATGCATTAAGTGCAGCATATAAGCCTTTTTTGTATATGGCGTCTGTACCCATAACCCAAAGTGACCTACCACTTGGTAGGAATTTCATATTGAAGATTCTATCATACATCTCTTGTGCTTGAAGTTGAGCTTTCTCTTCGTCCCAGCCAAGATTGTATTCAGTAATATGAGCTTTTTGCATAGAGAATGAACCTTCTACTACCCTACGCACTACTTCATACCACTGTTCATTAATACCATCGTCTTTTTGACGGGAGTATGTCCTATAAAATGTAATTTTGCCTAAGCCATTAAACCCAAAGTCTGGATCTAATGATTTATATCGTTTAATAAAATTATCAGATAATTCAAAGTTTTTCATAAATGTAAATAAAAATAGCAGGCTACTTAATATTATTATGAGCTTAATAACAACCTCGATACAATCAGGGGCTCAAAGTCCTTTATCTCGGTTACATTAAATAGCCTGCTTATACAATTATTTAAGATTTTTCAAGTCTTCGAAACCTTCGAGTACTTTTACCTTAACTTCGACATGATTATTAAAATCTGATAACTTCGTTTTAATGTCAGCTATGAGTTTTTCTGTCTCAGTAATTTCTGCTTTAATTTCTGTTAGACGTTTTTCAATATTTCGCTTACTAGTAAGTTTCTTATTGAGTTTATGACCAGGATTACTGCGTTTAGTGTCCTTTTCACCGACTTTCTCTTCGAGGTCGATGTAATTCTCACCTTTACGCTCTAAGTCCCTTAAAGAGGCTAATTTCCTGTTTAAAGCAGATAATTTGTATATGTAGTAATTGTTTGTATTTCCGTCCGAATGAGTATTGTTTGTGTTAGCTTGCTGAATAGCAAGTTTAACCTCAACAAGTTGCTCATCAATTGTGGTTATAGTGTCGTCTATATCCTTAATTTTTCGAACATCATAATCCTTAGTAAATAATAAATTATACTTTTTCTGGATGTTCATACGAATTAGGATTTCCAGATCGACCTTTGCTTCAATTAGTTTTTCAAGTTTTATTGTCTTTTCTGCAAATTTCATAATAGTTGATTTATGTTGATAGAGTGCCTGTATTCCCTAATTAACTTACTCCAAATAAGTAATCATTTACCTCTTTTAATTGATACATTTTATGTGCAAATTCATTACCTGTATTAGCACCTATGAATTTAAGCGGATTAATTGCAGAATTATTACGCCTTAATTCAAAGTGGAGATGACAAGATTTGCCCCAAACGAGGCCAGTTTGACCACCAAGGCCAATAACATCCCCAAAATGTACATAATCTCCTTCTTTGACTTTTATGTCATTTAAATGTGCGTATAGCGTACTATACTCATCATTGTGTTTAATGATTATGTTGTTACCATAACCAATTTTGGAGTACTCAACTCTTATTACTTGACCAGAACCAGAAGCCATAATTGGCTCATTTTTTTCTACAATTACATCTATACCTTTATGTAATAATACTACACGTAATATAGGATGTAATCTGTAGCCATATTTACTTGATAATTTGAAATCAACTGTTGTGTCAATTTCAATAAAAGGATATAATGGAATGTTTGATATACCAATATGATTGATGTCTAGTTCTTTACTAATGCTTACCACTTTTTCTAACTTTATAGTATTTTCTATTCTTTCTTTGTCCAAAATTGGAGCAAAACTAGTTAATGTTGAGAATAAGAACATACTTAAAGTTATAAGAAGTTTCTTCATAACTAAAGATTTCGTTCATATTTGCATATCTCTTAAGCCGATATGCTAACCTCGCTAACACTTGATTGAGTCGGCTTATATTGTACGCTATAATTAAGATAAGGTTACTATGTTATTAGTAAAATATCGAAATTATGGTACTCAAAAATAAGGTAAATGGTAGCCATAAAAGACTACCACTTACCTATTTTGTGTGCTATGCTGCACTGAGTAACCCTAGTGCAACCCTATTCGGGGGAGACCTTAAAAATGAAATCTCCCTGAGTATAGCGTTTTTAATAATAACTTCAACTCTGTCTGTTGAATCAACAACTAAATTCTTGGCAGAATCAAGTACTTCTATAATACTAAGTACTAAAGAAGCGTGTTTATCCCTTACATAACCATAAATTTTGTTGATATAGTATTCAACATATAAGGGTTCTTTAATAGCACCCTTACGTAATAACTCCCTTAATGAAATATTATTAGCTTTAACAGAGGATAAGTTATATCGTTTCGCTACAGTATCCGCATATAAGTAATCTATTCTGTCTTTGATAGAATTACTTTCAACACTCGATGTGTCCATAATTGACAATGCAATGTCAATATCAATTTTCATTGGTTTAAATATATATTGTAACAAGTTTGTACCAAGCATTAGTTTACCTGATTTATTCACTCCCACATATTTAAACTTAAAGAAAACTGCTGAACATTTTACGATTTCTTTGAGCTTCTTTTTATAAAGCTTGGATAAAGCGAAAGCGTCCCTTATCATGATAGATTATCATAAAAGTTTTTGCAATTGATGTAAGACGGCTGCATCAGAGTTGAATAAACCCTGTAAGCCCACAAATAATACAAATGATGTAGCCAGTGCTAATATTAAACCAATAATTATAAATAATGTAGCATGTGTTGCGTCTATATGTCTTATCCGCAGTACTTTTGCCCATAAATAGAATAATAATAGCAAAGGAATCACTATTGCTACAGCTTTATTTGTATTACTTCGTCGCACAGCAGTACTTATATCGTCCTTTGTCATACCAAAATTTGATGTAATATAAGATATCTTCGCATCACTCTCCTTATAGACTACATTATCTATTTTATTGTCCAATAAGGCAATGCGAGACATTATACCATCATATTCTGTTTTACTTGAGGTTTTTAGTTCATTTATTTGAGTGTAAATAGAACTAACATCCTGAATAGGTAATTTGACATCTGTGGCTTTAACTTCAATGTTAAGCCTTAAAGTGTCATCTGGCGCTCGTTTTACTGTCTCTTGTGCAGTTAGTGTAAAGAGTGGTAATACGAGTAATGTTAAAAGAACTAATAATTTCTTCATTAGTATAACTCTTCTTTAAGTTGACCCCTGAGGAATTCAACAAGATTAGTATATGAATGAAGAATTTTCTCAGCATTAGCAACCTTATCTTCCATAAAGCTACGCCAGTCAATGTGAGCCTTTTCTTTGTCAACATATACCTTTTCAAAGATACTTACTTCTCCTTCAGGTACACTAAGGTCAATGTCATGTTCGCCATTGATGCGAAGAGTTTTACCATCTGCAAGTACATTCATATCAGTTATAAACACTGATACTATTACTGCAAAACCAGTAACATCAATATTGTTGATAACTCTTCCTTCAGCAACGCCTTCTTCAGCGTCTTCGAGTTTAATCATATAAGCATCTGTGAACATGTTCGGAATACGCTCACGAACATTCATTGCTGAGAAATCAATTTCTAAGCCTTTTGCAGTTGATTTTGATTTAGCCATTTTTTTAGTGTTTTTGATTCATACTAAAAGATTTATTTGTTTGCAAGTTTTTCTTTAGTAATTTGGACTCAAATGGAATATAACAAACCTTGATTGTCTCAGACCTGGTCGTGTCTTTGTATATTAATACACTTGTTTTCCCAGTAGGACTGTCAAATTTGTCATAATCTTTTATAAGTAATAGCCACATGTTTACTAAGATGGGATGCTTGCCCCAATAGATTTTAGGTAACCTGTCTATTTTCTTTGGCCATAGGCTTTTATATGGTCGTAGAAATGTACAAGTACCTATGTAGATTTTCAATAAGGTTATGTTCCACTTATTAAATAGGGTTATATAAGATATTTTATATACCTTATATGAATTTTTTATTCCACCAACGTTTGAATCTTTAATTAATTTACCACCTTTTATTATCGGTACACAACTTCGTGTTAACTCAAAATAATAATATGTTTTCATTTTAGTGTGGTTATTAATTAAAAAAAGTAGAGACATAAACAATCGGAGAATGCAAACTCATCTTCAGACAAGTAAATCACACTTACTTCTCCTCTGTTGCTTTTAAGCAATAATTAAATTGCTCATTATGGTCTTGCTTATGCACTCTACACTATTAATTGGTAGTTAAAGCACTTATTATGCTAGCCTACCATAGCGTAGAATGTGTCCTTTTAATGAACATACAATAACTGTTGTAGATTGACATATTCCTATGCCATTCGATGCTCGGCCTCCATACTATTATATACATTTATAAATATAGAATAACTTTAACGTCGTTATCACTAACACCCGTGTTCCAATTTTCACATTGGCAGCTACTACTAGACGGATCAATATTCACTTGTTAACCCTACTTTGCTCATGTCAACTGTAGACATGAGCCTAACAGTTTTCACACTAGCTTATTAGGTAAGTGATGGTTCACCTAATAGATTTCGCACTCCTATATAATAAAGAAATAATAATACTTCAACGGTTGCGTGTCTGAGTACGCACCAACTCAGTCTGGCTTGTTTAATATATTCACCGTCACTTGCTGTAATATACCGCTATTTTACGTCAGTGTATTATCTGTGCAGTCTAACATAATTAAGCTACAATATTAAACCCAATAAACCGCTATATACTATGGTTCAACATTAATTAATACCTATAATCCACGCCATTTGCAACTGTCGCTTTATAGGCATCGGGCCCCTTTGCACTCCCTTGGATACAATCTGTTGATTGGTAGGATTCAAACCTACGTAGCTCCCGCAGAGCACCCGATTTACTATTAATTCGTTGTAGTATATAACTTATCGACATATCGCTAATTAATTCCTTTCGTCAGAAAGGGGTTAGGATCTTAGCTTTTTATCAACCCAAATTTGTCTACTGGTAGTCGTCCCAACTTATATTAACGTATAGTTGGCAAATACGGTACCTTTAGGTTTTGATAACCCGTGCTCTCATTACTAGTACAATACTCATAAGAGATTCGTCAGTAGCTTTAGAGACTTAAATTTTTCACTGGGAATCCCACCCTGTCGCTACGTGTTTGGTTGTTAATAAAGTGAATGTGGGCAAGGCTATTGCGTTTAGTCAACATCATATTGACATCAGCACAGCATGGGCACATCGTCTGAGATAGTTGCGGCTATCTACGCCTATAAAATTATGAGTAGTATAGACTATTTGATGTGTTTGTTCAGTGCGTCACACAATTGTAACACGCTAATATTTCTCAGCAGATCCTCAGTCACATTTGACCTCCCTTGCCATCGCAATGCGCAGTTGCTAATATTAAGCGCCACTTTATCGTCTCCACTATTGGTTCAAAAATTCTACTTTGTATAGAAAGTTTTTGTCCAAAAGACCCCAACGGTTATATTTGAGTGCCGTTGCTGGGATTTGACCAACAGATGTTATTTGAACTTCTTCGGGTAACATTTCTTGGTTCACCCTTTTAATTTGTCCCTTCATGATTTTATCAAAGAAGAGATAATTAATTCTATTTGCATCAAGGATGGCTTCGTCTACGTCTAATGCCAAGAAGTACTTACCTTGCCACCATATTAATGCACAATCCTTAATAAAAGGAAATGAATTAAATATTGATTCAATGTATGCTGGACATACACCATTGGAGAAAGCATAACCTACATACTTTGCATAATTACCGTGTGGGGTAAATAATACATGAGTATGTATAGACCTTATAGAATCATCATCTCTATACATCAACATAAGTTCAGATGTTTCATCAGAAGCTGTGATTTTATTATCAGATAGTAGAAGATGTTTTCTCTTACTTTGTGTCATGGACACTGACAATGTATGCAAATCGGGCAGCATAGAAATGTAGCCTGGTTTCTTGCACAGACCAAAAAACATTAGAAACTGTTGTTCCCTATGCACATTGTAAATAGTTGAGTGTCTTAATTTTTCTGATATCTCTGCCAAGAGAGAGTCTGTTATTAGACCCAACACAATTATGTGCTTAAATGATTTAAAATATCTTTCAAACTTCCTAATAATTAATCGTATAATAATCCTACCTAAATACTTATGGAAAAACCATTTAAATAATAGTTTATTCTGAAGTGTATCTGATAGAATCTCTCTCCATACAGCACGATATTCTTCATATGGGATATATAATACCCTATCGTTTTCAAGCTTAAATTTCTCCCCATGCATAATTTCGTATCTTTTATTTATGTTATAAGGGGTTATGCCATGACGTAGTAATACTAAATAATATATGAAGTATTCATCTGTAAGATTGTAGAAACAATGAACTTTGTTTAGTAACTTCTCCCTGCCAAGAGATGATTCAAGATGTCTAAACGCAATAGCAAAATTAAGTTGATTAGTAGCAACTTTTCGCATTATATCTGAGTATAAAATCATCATGAACGATGGTGAAATATCAAATATATCTGCATTAGCATTTGGTTCAATTTCAAGAATAGTGTTAAATTCTGTAATTTTTGCAAAAATGCTGTCACTCTTAATACTAATTTTACTATCTGTTATGATATAAGGTTTGTGAATTTCAGTAAGATGCGATATTATCTCTATCTTTGTCATATTTGTAGGTATAACGTAAAATGTTTTACCCCTTATCATGAGAGCCAGTCTCATAAGGATATTATATCTCACGTCTTCTATAAATATGATTGGAGAATATGGATATGCAACATCTCTGTCTAAAGTGTTTATAAATTTTAAACACTTAATTAACTGAATTTTATACCACGATGGTAAAGATTTTATCAGCTCGCGTATCAAAGTAAAATAAACTCCCATATTATTTGATTTTTGCAAGCATCTTACCACCTAAACTTAATTGTTTGACTGAAAAGTCTAACCAATTTTGGTGTATTGTAATAGCATAATACCTTGTTTTGTCACTTTTTTCTGTAACAGTACTACAAACAAGTTTGAGATTTTCTTCAATTTCATCTCCTAAGAAAATGTAGAAGAATGCATCTTTCTTTGAGAAATCGTCAATGTAGTCAATGAGTTTAAAAGCAGTATCGGTAATTTTCTTTGCCACAGAATATGTACCTACTACTGTTTCTGCATACTCAAGACTCATTGCTTTAAGTTTGAACAAATACTTAATTAAGTCTTTGTCAACTTCTGGTAAACCAGCGTTCAATATTGCCATTTTAGTCTTTTTGATTCATGATAATGTCAAATAAAGTACGTATTTCAGGATCACGTTTTATAGGTTTAATCTCTTCTAATACCCTTGCTAATTGATTGTTATCATTGAGCATTAAAGAGCCTTCGTTTATAAACATTGGACCTGTTTCAAATGTTTTAAAGAATAGTATATATTCTTTACCATCGGCATCATATAACTCTATATAACCACGATAAATATCTCTTGTAGATAAATATTCAACGTTAATGTCAAAATTAACACCTTTTAGTAAAGGTAACATTAATTTTTTAATATCATTTTTATATTCAACTATAAGTCTATCGCTTTCAGCTATTATAGAGTCTATAAACATAACAGATGGTGGTGAAGAATAAAGTCTGCTATAAATAAACTTCATTCGTTTTTGACGACGATTCATTTTCTTGAGCAGGGCAATTTGCTCTGATAAGAAAATAATACGTTTACAAACTGATTGTTTCTTGCTCATGATAGTAATTATTTAAAAGAGGTGTGACGTCTACCCTATGGGTATTAGCCCACATTAATTGTAAATATATCGCCTACAAATAGAAAAGGATGAACTATTTGTATTTAATATAGATACATTAAATATAGATTTTTTAAACGTCACACCTAAATATTATTAACTCTTAGGTTCATTTACAAAACCTTTAATGTCTGCTGCAAAAGCAATCTTATTAATGGCATTGTAAAGTTCACCTACTTGAGCACGTTTATAGCTAGACCTTGCAAAGGACTTTTTATCACGACGTGCTGAATATTGTATTAAATTCGCACATTCGTTACGAATAGTCTTTATCTCTTTACCTTTTTCTATCGAGTCTTTAATAAAGTCGACTACAGCATTAATAAATTTCTCTTTATTACTTGCTGCACAGAATACTTTCTGCCACTCCGCATTTGAATCTACTGCTTCCTCAGTGGTTTCTACAGGATGTAGTTCAGTTTCTGCATCTACTTTGTCATTTTCATCAAGTTTAGGCTCAGTGTTTAACCAAGCTTGCACTTGTTCGATAGTCCACCGAAGAGGTTCCTTAGAATTTGCAGTTTCATATACTTTATTATCTGCAAACGCGTTAGCAATTAATTGAAGAACATAAGCATTTTGCTCTTCATTGCCAATATATTTCCTACTTAAGAAATATATATCTTCTAAGTATTTAGCATTTTCAACTTCAGTTTTAATTTCAGGAAATTTGTCGTCAACAGGAACGTTAGGACCAACGATAACCACAGATTCTTTATTAGATTCGCTTGTGGTTTGTTTGGTAGTTCCTGATTCACCTTGAAAGGGTTCACCAGCAGCAATATCCAATGTTTTGGTTCTTGGTAATTTAATCTTTGCTTCTTTAATTAAATTATCAAATATTGCTTTTGCTGATTGTAATGTGATACTGTTAAAGCCTTTTTCGTTTAAAACTTTTTTAAGTTCTACGACTACTGAGCCAGGTTTTACACTTCCTTTAGAAAGTTCTTCACTTTTCTTAAGAATATTATCCTTATAGAAATCAGAAATTAAAGTATTCTTTAATTCCTTGTTGTCAGCTTCAAACTTTGCTTGTGCTTCAGATTTGTTTTTAACCCTTAAATGATAGTCTACAGTATTGGCGAAATATTTATCCCATGCTTTGTCAATATTAGATTCTTTGATATAATCATCAAGTCTTTCTATTGTTTTCTCAGTATTGTCACTCATAAATTTAATGAAAGCGTCTTTAACTGATTCAACAGTAGCATTGTCCTTCTTAACCTCGCTTTCTACAAACAAGTAGACGTCTCTGTAAGTTATATCATACCAGGGAACTTCTTTAGCATCTTCAATTACACCAGTATCAGAAGACATGCCTTCAACTATTTGGTTGATGTATGTTTCTATTGCTTCATTAGTCCATTCAATGTCTTCCTTGTCAGCATCTTTATATGCTTTCTTTGAAAGAATGAATGTAGCAAACTCTAAAGCATCGTGTGGTTTATTGTCAATGATAAGAGACCTGATGACATCACCTACTTCAGCTAACGTATACCTGTTAATATCAGTTTTGTATTTGTCTTCAAGAGTTTGAATTTCTTCAACAGCTGTTTGAACAGTTTCTTGGCGTTTGTTCTTGTTACGCCTTAAGTTATTAACTTCTTTTAAGAAGCCATTAATCTTTTTAGCTTCCCATTTTTTAGGATTTTTAGCTTTATATAACCCTTGTGAAAGGATATAATGAGCAATTGAACTGGCTTCTTCTTCAGTAAGTTCCATTAAAACTGATTTTAAAGCATTGACGTCAAATTTATTGATATATTCATCAAATGTTTTTTCTTCGTCTTTAACAACTCTCAAATTAGTTTTTGAAGGGTCTTCCTTAGGAATTATAGCCAATGCGTCTTCCTTTTTAGGAGGTTGATGGACCATTGTTGTTGATTCATCTTTTTCTGTAGTGACCCCTGTAGTTACATCAGAATTAGTAATGTTATAAACACTAATTGTAGTGTCAATTGCCTTTTCTAATATATTGTAGAGGTTCTCAATATTTTTCCTGCACCTTTCTTGCTCTTTGGGATGGGCAAGTTGTTTTCTCTTTTCCCATATATCAATAGCAAGATTGATTTTGGTTGGATCAGTAAGTAATATTTCCTTTAAAACATTAACTTCCTGGTCAACCATGTCTTTTACGACTTCAAGATGAATTAAGTTTTTCGCTGTATTCATATTTGATTGTGTTTTTAATTGAATTTACCAAAGCAAACCTTTGTCTTCAAGTGCTTTTACATAGTTATATGCACCTTTTAGACTAGCAATACGAGCTCTTTCAAGTTTCTCTTGTTGCTTTTTGGTTAGCATTGCAGTGTTTCTGATGTTACGGTAAAATTGTATATCTTTACCAATACTCAGAATTAAATGATCATAGAACATTGGTGATACGCGTAATTCTTCACCGTTTTCGTCAACAACTATAAGTTTCATAACATCCTTAGGATGATAGTTGACTCTGGTATTTCGTTTGTTGCCAGTTTTCCTGTGACGAACCTGCACAAGTTGCCTACCACGTTCACCTTTCGACCAAATAACATCTTCAACAATACCAACACCACGTCTGGTAAAAACTACTTCACCTTTACGGTAACGAAATGTCTTAGTTTTTTCGTCCCATATTGATACAGCTTTAATCCTGCCAGTCTGAGTTGGTTTGTTGTTTTCTTCTATTTTGTCGAGTAAGTCTCTTAAAACGTTTGCGATACGTTTTTTTGTTGTCACTACTAACATTTTTTGTCTTTGATTTACGTTTAATCTTGATTTTCGGAGGAGTGTCATCTCCCAATGACATTAAATCCTCATTAGCTAAATTTTTACTCATTATATTTCACTTTAGGGTTAGTGATTTGTGACTCAATTAGGATTTGAACCTAAGACCCCATCATTAAAAGTGATGTGCTCTACCAACTGAGCTATTGAGTCAAAGTTGACCCGCCTGGACTCGAACCAGGACTCTGCGGAACCAAAATCCGTTGTGTTACCAGTTACACTACAGGTCAAATAGGATTGTACCTAGGGCGGGACTTGAACCCGCACGACCTTTGGGCCAATACATTTTAAGTGTATCATGTCTACCTATTCCATCACCTAGGCAACATAACTATATATAATTACTTACTAATATTAATAGTAGTAAAAGTATAGTCATTGGGGCACATACTACAAATAGTGTAAATAAACCGTCTTGTGGGTCTTTATTTTGGTTATAGTACCTGTTCATGTTGTCGCATTATTTTTTTAGCTTTTTTGCGACCATGCTTCTTACATAAGTTTTTTACATATTTTGAAGTATGAGTACGCCTTGAAGGTGAAGAATAGATACACATAGATGTACCTTTACTTTTTAAGCACTTAAGTAGTTCATACTCAGTGATGGGTTTTTTCTTTGCTTTGTCAATGTAGTCTAAAGCTAACTTTGCTGTATTAATAATTTCACTTTTTGTGAAATCATCAATATTGGTAAGTTTGCTTATTTCAGACTTTGTGTCTTTCAACATATTGAGCTGAGCAAGACTCATAAGTGTAGTATGAACCATTGACCTGTTATGGGATTCTTGTAGTGGTAACCGCCTGGCAAGCCCAAACGGCCATTGTGTTTTTTTGTTATTACCCATGCCATCAAGGTGCTCAATTTTATGAATACCCTGCATAGCATTAATTTTAGCAATTGCCCTATTATAAAGTTTCATTGCTTTTGGGTTACCTTGTATAGCAGCCAAGGTTGCTGGTAGTTTTTCCTTTTTCATTCCTTTTTTTGATTATTTTAGGTTTTTATTATCCTTCATTAAATTGTATAATGTACGTCTTGCCCTAAATAAACCAGTTTTAATTGTACCAATTGGTTTATTGAGTTGCTCAGCTATTTCTTCATATGATAAATCTTGAAAATACTTCATATGAATAAGTGTTTTATGAAATGGCTTAAGCGTTTCAATCTCATTACCCACAATATGCCTTATGTCTGAAGAAATCATTTTATCTTCAGCTGTTAAGTCTGTACATATTATAGGTGTGGTAAAATCGTCTTCAACTGATACTAAATTATTAGCAGATGTTGGTTGTTTATTACGCGCACGTACAAAATCAATTGCCTTGTTTTGACCTATTGTATGCAACCATGTACTAAAAGCGTACTTTGGTGAGTAGCTTGATAAAGACTCATATGCTTTTATGAATACTTCTGCAGCTATATCTTCAGCATCTACAGCATTACCTACTACCCGATACACAACCCAATATAGTGAATCTTTGTACCTGTTAACCAATGTAGTAAATGAAGAGTTAACCCCGTTTAATGTTTCAGTTATGAGGTCCATATCTGTTTTCTCACTATTTGGTTTAGTCATATTTTTCAAATGTTACTTTGTAAATTCTGTAATTAACATAATCAATTGTATATATACCGTAACCTTGATTATGCAAAGTATTTAAAATAGCTGTGGGTGTAGTAGTTGGCACATATATTTCAGTTTTACCAATTAAACTGGCTTCTGCTATTTTTTGCAGTATAATATCATATTCTCGTTTGTAATATGATAATGCCCTACTCCTTGCATTTAACGGTGTAATTTCAAATGGCCTAATCATAGTTTTAGTGTATTAAATATTACCTTTCGAGGTCACGTATAAATGTAACAATTTCATACATAATATCACTGAGTTTATCAGCATGATGCTCAGATAATTTAGGCTCCATTCTACCGCTTTTCATATCTTCTATGGTACGGTCAATGTTTTTGTATACATGATGGTGCAGACTACTTATTTCTCGTGTGTTAAAGTTGTCGTAGTCTTTAATGAAGTTTAACTCAACACGTATAACTTCAAGTACTTCCTTTTGTAATTTTGTTAGCTTAAGCATTTTGATGTGTTTTAAGTATTAGTTGCCTTAATTGGTTGCGAGCCAATATATACTAATGCTAATATTAGTTCTAGACGTTATGGCATTTCTAATATAACGGGTAGTTACCCCCGCCAAAAGACGCTTTCGAACCACAAACTAATAAAGCAATACATGTTTTTACTATTAAACTATAAGGCAAGTCCTTTAATATACTGCTGTTGAGGGTACAGTATAATAACAAACGACACATAAGTGCCTTTGCGCATTAATATATTTTGAGCCCAACGTTAGAATCATAAGTATATTAATGTTTGTTTATTTTTTTAAAGTTGTCAACGTTATCATATAAATTATATTATAACTAGTATTTTGAAAATATAATTTATATTAATAATCAAATTGTTGGCACTGAGTCACCCCAACCTGAGTTTATAGTTTTAACTTTCCCCAACAAAAGCAAAACCCCATTGATGGATAATTTTGGGTTTCCTACTTAAAGAAGCTTGCAAAATTATCAACACCAATAGCTAACTGGCCAATTTTGTCAATGTAATTTAAAAACCTTTTTGTTAATCTGTTGCAGTCGATTATGTACTGTATAATTTCAGTGTAATCAAATGTACAATTACCTAACCTGTATTCAAGTGTAAAGTCGTTATTGTTAAGATGTCGAAAATTAACCCAATTGAATTTACCACAATTAGGTACGATACCGTGTTGTCTACGTTGTAACTTAGCGGAATCAAGAGTAAGTGTTTTAAAATATTTTAATTCTGCTAATTTATAAACATTCAATGGGGGTAAACTTTCAAAACCTATATTGCGAACATTACCAATTACATAACCACCATATATAAAACGTCTGTCTACTACATGCTTACTTATACCCCTTTTAAAATCGAAGTTATGTGTAGTTGGTACCCAATTGAATATCTTACCAGCTTCTGTTAGGAAGTTGTCAACAGTTTTACAGATTTGTGAGTTACCACTATTAGCAATTATCATTATACCAAGACACCTATATAACTTATTACTATAAGCTTTCTTCATCCAATTTGTAATGTTAATATGGATATGAAGTGAGCCATTTGTAGCTGTACCTGATATTGACTTTAATGTTTTAAGTGCTTTATATAACACTATTAAGTCATTTATTTTAGGAGCAATAGATATTTTAGTTTCTATTACACCGTTATTGTCTAAAAAGTCACAATCATAATCAATAATTTGTGGTTTTTTTTCAGAAGAATGATTGTGTCGTATAGACAATATTGCGTTATGGTACTTTGGTGTAGACACAGGCATGTGCTCAATTTCAATTGAAGACCTGTATGGTATTAAACGCGTGATGATTCGCCCAATTAATGCATTATTAGCATTTGATTGAGACTTCAACTTAGGTAAAAGGTAAGGGACAGTTAATACTGCCCCCTTAATCCTTTGTGTGTAACCAGGCATACCTACTATTTTAAAGTAGGTTCTGTTCTTGATGGTGATTTAGCAGCACGCTCAGCTTTCTTTGCAAGCTTTTTGGCAGCTAATATTGCCTCAATCATGTCTGCTTTTAACATTCTTGCAGGTAATGCAAGGCCATACTCATTGCGCGCATAAGTAACCAGGTCAGCCTTGGTCATTTTTTCAAGTGTTTTTGCTGTCTTTGTCATTTGATTAAGTGTTTAGTTAGACATATGTTAATTGAAAGTAAATGCAAAAGAAAAAGGGGACACATTGAACATTATGTCACAATAAAGACAGTGTAACACCCAATCACTGACTTAAGGTGTCCCCTAATTACAAATAAAAAAATAAGGTGATTGAGCCAGGAGTGCATTTATAAAAACTCAAGAACTCACTGCTATGGATATAGCACTCCTGACTCAATGTATTAGTTGCGGTGGTGGGATTTGAACCCACGACCTTCAGGTTATGAGCCTGACGAGCTGCCGCTGCTCCACACCGCGAATGATGTATAGATGACTTTTGTGGGACTAAGCTGGTTTGAACTTATAATGTATAAGACATTATAAGGCACCCCTTTCCATTGCCAGCATCCACCACTGTGGCTAGGCCTGACCTACTTGATTATTTAGTCCCTAAGGGGAGTAAGGGGACTATGCCCCTTACCCTATTTCTTACACTAGATATCTGTATCATCGGCTACAGTATCATCGGTTGTTTCAATAACTTCCTGTTCTGGCTCAGGATGTTCGTCAATAGATGTGTTTTGTACAGCGTTGCCTGGGTCTTCGGTAGTAGTTTTTATTTCTACTTTTTCTGAAGCTTTCAGCACAGCTTCAATAGCACGTGCTATATAAACATCGGGATTTTCACATTCTCTGCCAAATAAAAATACTTGGCCAGTAGTGGTAGTAACGGGTAATTCTACAATAGAACCGTCCTTAGCATACTGCCTTGCTTTGAACTTGACAAGTTTATGACTTTTTGGGTCACGATTCATCCTGTATACTGCATAAGGCAGTTTAAAGTCAACGATGTTACCCGGAATTGCCATATTTATGAGGGTGATGGACATACTTGTCTTATCACCTTCGTCTTTAATATAGGTGGGATTAGCTTCTTTGTGAGCTTTAATTTCACGTAGAATTGCCCCAAAAAGTTCAGGATGTTGGCGTTCAAAACAGTTGAATGTGAATGGCTTCATTTGTGGATTAGGCACATTTACTGTCCTACCATCTTTCAATCTGACAGTTCTGTTTGCGTCTTCTGTTAGCCTTAAGTGAAAGAATGAACGACGCTTGTCAGCATCACCGCCAAATATGAAACCAGCTGGTATGTTGGCATCACGCATAAATTTTGGTTTGTCAGGGTCGTCTTTACGAGGAGCACCGACAACTGTTACGATATAATTTTTTTGTTCCATGAGATAAAATGATTATTTGTTTATTCTGTGTTGTTTGAATTGCAATAATATGACCTTGTGGTCACTTTTTCGTTATTGGATGCTTGTTAATGTCAGCCAATGTTAGTTCGTTGCTTGTAAGCCAATCAGGAGCTGGTGGCTTGAGTGGCTTTGATGATATAGGCCTTTGTGGATTGCCAATAAATATTTTAAACTTGGCAAGACCTGTTGAATGTTCACCGTACCTGCTCATATAAAATTTGTTACTGTATGTTTTTGAGCTGGTGTATTTGGTTCGTCAATGTCATATACGTATTTGGTATAGTCAATAAATATTGGTGTATAACCAGCGTCTTTAAGACATTGAGCATATGCTTTGGCTATTTTATATGTGCGGAAATATTCTACACGCCAATAACCGTTGAATATAAATGATACAGCAGCTGTGTAAATTTCACATAGCATTGGTGTAGGTCTTTGTTCAACCTTTGCGGGTTTATATTGACCTGACATGGCAATTGCAAATATCAGTGTGAATGAAAAACTTAATATTAACCATGCTGATAATGCAACAAGTGTGAGAGTCGCGGCATTTGGTATTGCTATGAAAAAGCATATCAGTGATGCCAGTAAGTTAAGCATTGCAATACTTAATGCAATACGATTCCTTTTGTAAAATTCTGATGGTGTCATCCTTTTTGAATGTTTTTGGGTGTTAAAAATAAAGGGTGAGTTGTGATATAATATTAAATTCCAATAAGAAGTAATAAAAAAGCATAGTTAATTGAAATTATTCACATATATTGTTTTAGTAAATATTTCATTATATAATTAACTATGCTGTTTGCTTGTTTGTGAAAGAACGGTTCATCTGCGTCAGGAAACTGTGCCGAGGTCTGAGGATGATACATTACGCAGATGATCTGGAATTCCTGGAGATACGAAAACTCACCCTTTATGTGAAAAAATACGGGGTAGTCACACGTGTTTAACCAATAACCAAGAGCACTATGAAGAGAATTGGGCCACCCCGTATTATGTTTTATTCATATGGTAAACTTTGAAAACCAAGTATAACAGTATCACCTACATGCCAAATATTTGGGTTGTATAGTGTAAGTGTTGTATTTTGGTGTTCAATCCTTTTAACCCTGTATTTATAACCTTCAGTATATTCCAGCATATAATAAACAGGGTAAGATGAGTCCATAACAACACATTTTTCATATTTATGTATTGTTTTAACGGACTGTGATGTGCATGAATTCATGAGTAAGGCAATTATGAAGGCAAGTGCTAATATGAGTAGTACTTTGCCTGTGCCATACCAGAATAACGGGTCTTTTGATTCAACCTTTTTCATATCCTTTTTGTTATTAGTTTTGGTGTAGTAGTTGCCGTCATAAACATGTGGCATTATATTCTTCTTCAGAATCGTACACTTCTAGAACTGCTATTAAATCACTAGTTTCATCGACGTTGAAATAATATACTAGTTCAGTTAAGATACTTAGTTTTTCATCTTTTGGTAACGTTTTAAAATAAGCTTTAATGGCAGCTAGAATTACGGGTTTAAATGTATTTGTTTCCATTTTGATTTGATTTAGGTGTTAATTTAGTAAAGCTATAAGAGTATAGCCCTTCGGAAGAAAAAAGGTGGCTATTGCGCCACCTGCCATACGTCGTAAACAACCTTATTTTTATACTTCGAGGTCGTCACAACGAACGGTCCTTGCATGTGTCCCTGCTCGAGAGTGGTCTTACCATTCGAGAGCATAAACTTCGTCCAATGCTTACCTTCTTTGCAGGTAAAACACTTTGAACCAACGACAGAAATCTTCTTTTCCATAGCACAAAATTTAGTGAGTTAGACATGTGAGTAGCCGGGGTGCTTCCCCTGCCGAACGAGAATAGGGGGGATGTTCTTAGGTCCTATCAACGCTCATGAATAAATACAAAAATTTATTAGCGCTTAAGGATATACATAAAAATTATATCAGCTCTTGGGGGGGGGATATATATAATAAGGTATAAAGACCAGGGTATGTGGAATAAACAACTATATTATATAAGTTTGACTACCTACAACTGTAACATTATGTTATGTGATGCGTATAACCCTAAAACACTTTTTAATATGAATAATGACGACATGATGAAAACATTACTTCGGTTGCGTGAGGAAATTAAAGAGTTAAGTGAAGCCATTGAAAAAGACAATGAAGATGGCTATTTACTCAGACCATATGTTAGGCGTAGGTATGAGGATTTACTAGAGATAGCAAGAGCTGAAGAAAGAGAGCTCTTAGGTGGTATATATATTGATAATTAATAAGGTATGAAAGAGTATTTTAAGTTTAGGGAGGTTAATTTTACCCCTAGTACAAATAGGGTTATACTTAAATGTAATAAGTTTGCAACATATAAGCAACCCCAAAGATTTACAGACTTATCTGAGAATGAAGGTAAAGACCCGCAGAAGGATGAAATGGTTACTGAAATACGTAAAGTTGATGTAAAATATTATTATCAGATTATGGATGTGGTGGCACTCCCAGCAGACGATAAGTCGGGTTATAAGGTTGGGGATAAAGTGTTAGTTGACTTTAGGGGTGTCAAGAAATTTGACTTATATAAAGACCTGTACTGGGCATGGCTCATGGATATTGCAGGGAAAATTAATGAATAATTATGGCAGAAAAGCTATTAGCGCAATCAAAAAAGTTTTACATTTTAATCAATTTAATGTAACCTTTTAAACACCCACACGTATAACCTATAAAAGCACAATCAAACCGCTACCTCAAGGGCTCACGCTGAAGAGCAAGAACCTCCAAGACCACGTTGACTTGCGTACAGGATTGGGGAGAACTGGGGGGAGATATTACAAGACATAGTAAGAAGGTCCTCCACAAGCCCGAAAGGTAGTTACAATGAAAAGCCTGGGCGTTACTTATCAATGCAAAAGTAGGGTAGGCAGGAACATCAGAAATGGGCGCCTGTCAGCACTGGCCAGGGCATTTAACTACTAAAACAGGCAAATGGCATAAATCTTGCCATTAAAGGGAAAGTTATATCTTTTAAGTTAATAAAGTTAATTAAGTTAAAAAAGTTAACATAAGTAACATAAGTAATATAAAGTATATAAGTAATATAAGTTCACCTAAGGCAAGTGCTATTACCCAAAAAGTTTAAGTTAATTGATTGGTCAAGGGTTGGGTTATTAGTGTTAATTATACTTATGTTATATGTCTTAATATATTGTTTTAGCATCATTATACAGCGCTGTTAAAGGCGCTTTTTTTATGCCCTTTTGTGTAACTTTACCTCACATATAACGTATATTAGGTGTTAATTATTGTTTATTATGGCAAAACAAGTTACTGATATACACAAAACAGTTGGGCGCCTAACAAAGTCTGTTAAGGCTTTGTGTGGCGAGTTTAGCGCCTTACACGACTCAGCTTTACTTATGTACAGCAATGAGATGAACATATACATTACTAAGGTGTTGGTTAGGCGTTGGCACAGGTACCTTAGGTGGCTTAAGGTTAAACGTTTCTTTGGCATTAAGTCAGCTAATATGTTAACTAAACCCATTAAGGTTAAATTATACACTCATGGCGAGCAATAGGGTTATGCGTATCGGCGGCATGGCTATGTTAAATGACGCCAATGCTTCAAAGGGTATTGACGATGCTATATCGTTATGTACTCATGGTCCATGTTTGCGTAAGTCCAGTTGTGGCTTACGTGCTCACTTGTTAGACCTTTGTGCTGACTTTGGGGTGTTTATGCCCATAACAGGTTGTCGTAGTTATTTAACACAAGGTGACTATGACTTACCTATAGGTTTTGGTGAGTATAATGATGACGCGGGCGAGTATGTTAATGACGTAGAATAATGTTATATTAATTAAATTGTGAATAATATGTTATATTTTATTAATAACGGTCACGAGCTTATAAAGGTGGCCAAGGCAGACAATAAAGTTACTAATCTGCATACTAAAGAGTCAAATCAAGTTGCGTATAGGCCCATGTACCTTATACGTGAAGACGGTACTATACTATATCATGATAATGTAACTCATGAAGGTCAGCGGCTTAAAGTTAAGGCTGGTGATGTAGTAGTTATACTTAATGACGGGGTACCGTTTATTATTAAGGACAAGGCTTTTGGCTTAGCACTTGAAATGTTTTTTATTGAAGTAAATAAGCAACAAACAAAGTAGTTATGGCAACAACAAACATTATATACAAACAATGGGCTGGCATTGACCTTTTATGCATAAACACTAAGGACTTTACAGTTGCTACATTATCAGACCATGACGATGGTATACATATGTATGGTCGTTTAACTGTTATTGAAGAGCCAGGTACATTAATATCAGCTGATGGTACGAAATATGACGTTGTACCGGGTAATGTTGTGTTTACTGCTCATGACGCATGTGTTGCTATTAAGGATCCTATATTAAGTACGGTTATTCGTAACACTATTACTGCGCGTCGTTCTGCAGCATCACGTGCGAATAAGCCACTCCTTAAGGCTGGGGCTATAGAGGAAGCTATGAACCGTGATAGGTCAGCAGGGTTAATTGACTAATATTAGATTAATAAATTAAGTTATGGTTAAAGCCGAATTAAAAAACAATGGTGACTTTACTTTAAGTAAAGACAAGTTAATAATTAAGACCTTGGTTGATGGTGTAATGGGTCTTGAAAAAGGTTCTTGGCTCTACTACTTACCTCAAGATGATATATATGAGTTTTCATATGCAAAGGAGGACAATCAGTCTGACATAGGTAGGTATTATTCATACAAGTCAGTTAGGGCTAGTATAGCTCGTGCAACTGTTGAATCATACATAGGTGAGTTATTTGCATATGTTACAGCCAACCTTGTTACTACAATTAGCGGTGACAATGAGGTTACTGATAATACTTGCAAAGATGGGTGATTATCAATTAATATTAAGGTGCTCATGTGGGTTTGTGGAGGTTCTTACAGAAATGGCCGAGAATGCTCTGCAGATCCACATAGGCTCTTCAGACATTACTGAGGAGCATAATGAGTTAGTTTTAGACTGCAAGCAATGTGGTACTAAAATTGCTCTTGCATTAGTTAAAAAACCAAGTGATGTATCTACGGAAGTTTGTAACGCGGAATAATTTTACAAGGGTATATATTACTGTCCTAAATGGTCTCCTACAACTTACGCCACGTGAGATCGACGTCTTTAGTGTATTAATGCAGATTGAGTTAGCGTGGCAGCCTAAATTACCAGGCGACCTTAAGAATATTATGTCTACAGACAATAGGCGGTTAATAATGAAGGAGGCTAATATTAGTAAGGCTAATTTAACTAGGGCTGTAAAGAAGTTTATATCTATAGGTATAGTTGAAATATTGCCTGACGGTAGGTATATTATACCCGAGCTTATGAAGCCTATTATAACTAGTGATAATAAAATTAATATTCATTTTGTGTTGGACCTTAATAAGCCTGTTAACAACGAGTAATAATGTTATTAGTTAAACAAAAATGGCAAGGGTATGCTATTAGTTAAACAAAAATGGCAAGATGAGCTAATTCATACAATAGGCTTACTTACTATGAAAGAGGACAGGGTGGTAAAGAAAATAGTTTATCACCCTTTAGAATTTGCTAAGGCAGTAATGTCAAGTGATGATGACGAGCGCCCCATAAGGATACGTTACTTTGGGGTGTTTGCACTTAAACCTAATAGGTCTAAGGAGCGTACACGTAAATTTCAACATATATATAGGCACTATGACACATTTAAGGACATAGTTGCCTCATATGGTTATAATGTTGACACACTACCTGACTATCAATCAGTGTTGAAGAAACACTTCTCAGGTAAGGGGATACGTTATATAGACGAAATATACGAGAAAGGCCTAGTTTTAAAACAATATCCAAAGGGGGTGTAAACATCCCCTTATTTTTTTATGTATATCAGGCATGAAGTTATTCGATATTCAACAAGGCAAGGTAGTAATGAACCCTACTATGCTTTGGGTGCCAGAGTTTAGGGCTCTGTGGGACCGTGACAAGACCAAGTCTAAGGAGCAAGCTGTAAATGAAATATCCTATGTGGTATTCCTACATGATTTTAGGTCTCCTTATATGGCGTATGCCTCTATAGACCGTGAGTCTCGTGTACGTCAAGACTGTTTTAAGTCTAAAAAATGGCAACCTGACGCTGCTATAAAGGCTGCAATAGCCAAGTATAAGGAGCTTCAGAGCACACCAATATCCAGGCTCCTACAATCTGCAATGGACACTTGTGACAAAATGACAGACTATTTTAATAATGTAGACTTTAATAAGGTTGACCATAATGGTAAACCTATATTTACATTAAAGGAGGTTTCTAGTGTTATGAAAGACATTGGGGACATTGTCTCCTCATTGGAGTCTTTAAAGGACAAGGTTGAACGTGAGCAACTTGAGAAAGGTTCTATACGCGGTGGTGGTTCTATAGGTATGTTTGAAAGGTAGTATGTTTGAGTTACCATTAAAGGTGTTATGTTTGAGTTACCATTAAAGAAAACAGTTAATTCTGACAAGTTTAGGCAGCCCGCTATATTTTTTGAAAAGCATGGTGTATACACATTTGCACCACCTGGTACAAGCGAGTATATAAAGTATTGGACTGACGAAATGACCAAATGTCAGTATGGGTATACTGCACCCGATGGTGATTGGGTGTCAGGTTACTTCTACTTTTATTTAAACTATACTAGGATTATTGTTGTAAAGGACGTTACGGTAGACATTGGTAATGGTCGTAAGCGCAAGCGTCGTGAACGTGTTGAGTCATTCCCATATTTTTGGGACTATGACCGCGCTTATTATGATGCTATAGAGCTTGCTGAAACTCATGGTAAACATTTGGCTGTTATTAAAGCTAGGGGTAAGGGCTATTCTTTTAAGGGCGCATCAATGCTAGTACGTAACTATTATATGTTTAGGGAGTCTGTATCATATGCTATTGCTGCAGAAAGTGAATTCTTAACAAAAGACGGCTTATTAACTAAGGCCTGGGATATGATGGACTTTATAGACAATAATACAGGTTGGTATAAGCGTAGGCAAGTTAAGAATAGTTCTATACATAAGCGTGCTTCATTTATAGAAAATATAAATGGTGTACCAGTTGAGCAAGGTTATAAATCTGAAATCATAGGTATATCATTAAAGAATGATCCGCAGAAAGCTAGGGGTAAACGTGGTAAACTTATATTGTTCGAGGAAGCGGGCAAGTTCCCAAATCTTAAAACAGCGTGGCAAATCGCTCGTCCTTCAGTGGAGCATGACGGCGAAGCATTCGGGGTTATGATTGCTTTTGGTTGTGTGTGCGAAGGAACAAAAGTAATAATCAATGATGGGCTTCCTATTAATATAGAAGATATAAAACCCAATGATGGTGTATTGGGTTATAATACATATTCTGTTGAAAAACAGGACATTGAGCATTTTAGGGAGCCTTATATTACTAGGTGTTTAAGGTTAACTACAAATACTGGTAGGAGTTTAGAAGCTAGCTACGATCACCCCATAGTGTACAGTCATAAAACTCTTACTAGGCGAGTTCCTGGGAGGCGATTTTACAATGAACATATGAAAACCTGGAAGTGGAAACAATTACAGGATTTTAAGGTAGGCGATCAAGTTGGTGTAATAGAAGAAGTTCCTATATTTGGGGAAAAAGAAATGTGGAATCCTAGGTTTATAGGTTGGTTGATAGGAGATGGTACTTATGGTTTTGATAAAACTCCCAGGTTAAGTAATTGCGAACCAGAAATAAATGAATATATAGACAAGCATTTTCAGACAAAAATAGAAAAACATTATATTACAAAAGATAATAAACTTTATCGAGAGACTAGGGTTAAAGGAATTTGTTGGATATTAAGGGAGTTGGGTATATATGGTCAAGTAAAAAATAATAAGCGGCTCCCAGATTTGGCATTTTATTGTACAAAAGAAGATATTTGTGAATTATTGGGTGGTTTATATGATACAGATGGTTATATATCAAAACCCAATGGTAGTACAAATGCAAAAATCATATTAACATCTTCTTGTTTTGCTCTATTAGAACAAGTTTTATTTCTATTAAATAAGTTGGGTATTCATGGTTCAATTAGGACTATAAAACCAAGTAGGAAAAATAAAAAAGATAAAAACGATTACTATAGACTGGAAGTAGGGGATATAAAAAGTATGTTAATTTTTGCAGAAAACATAACTCTTCTCCCTAAGCATAAAAAAGAAAGATTAGAGGAATATAAAAGAATTTTATCTGATAGAAAACCATTATTATCTTCTTATATACATGGTATAAGATTTGAAAGAGTTGTAAAAGTAGAGGAGATTGGGGATAAAAAGGTTTATAATTTAGTAGCTTCTGGCACGCATACTTATATCGCAAATGGAATTATAACACATAATACGGGGGGTACTGAAGAAGCCGATTATACAGGCTTAAAAGACCTATTTTATGAGCCCGAAGCATATAACTGTTTACCATTAAGGAACATATGGGACGAAGGCGAACAAGACACAGCATGTGGTTTCTTTGTACCACAATCATCTAATATAGAGAAGTTTATGGACTCTGATGGTAATACTGATTATGACCAAGCTACTCATTTTATATTAGCAGAGCGTGAAAAGGTTGTCGCTCATGCATCAGACCGTGCTGCCATAGACCGTCATATATGTGAGCAACCATTAACTCCTGCAGAGGCTACACTTAATATTAGTACTAATATGTTTCCTAAGAAGGACCTTATTAGGCATTTAGCTACTATTAGGAACTCTGAATCTATAAGGGGTTTAAAACAAGTTGGTTCGTTATATTTTGACTCAAATGGTAAAGTTAAATTTGAACAGAATCCAAAATTAAAAGACTTAACAAGGTATAGGCTACAAGCTAATGAAAGTAAGGCAGGCGCAGTTGTTATATGGGAGCATCCTATAGAGGATCCACCATGGGGTTTATATATAGGGGGGTGCGATCCATATGATCACGACACTTCTAGTACAGACTCACTCGGTTCTGTTTTTATATATAAACGTGTACAAACATTTGAATCTTGGTATGATGTACCTGTTGCAGAATATACAGGTCGCCCTGACAGGGCAGAAACATTCTATGAAACGGTTAGGATGTTAGCTATGTATTACGGTGCAACATTGTTATATGAAAATGAGAAAAAGGGTTTGTTTACATATTTTACAAATAAACATTGTGAATATCTTTTAGCAGACCAGCCTTCAAAATTAAAAGACGTCATCAAAGATTTAACTGTTGTAAGGGGTAAGGGTACTCACATGAACAAACCAATTAAACAATGGATGGAGACACTCATTAGGGATTGGTTGTTAGACGAATATGAACCTGGTAGGAAGAACCTTACAAAATTATTATCCGAACCATTATTAGAAGAATTAATAGCATATGATCCTGTAAAAGGTAACTTTGACAGAGTTATATCATTTGGGTTGGCTTTAATATATAATGTGGAGTTGGACCATGTTAAAATTAAAAAGGTGTCTGAGGAAGAAAAGATTGACTTATACCTTTTTAAAAAACCATTATTTTTAAATAAAATTCCTAATTATCATGTCGCAAACTAGTGCAAAAGGTTTACCAAACCAAAAGATACCATTCTCTCAAAAGAATGAATCCTGGAAGCAGGATACTATAGATTATTATATTGGGCGAGTTGGTGTTGGTGGTGAAGATAGTATGCATAATAGGTATAAACGAATGGACATTTCGTATGGCCTATATGATTCTGAGTTTGATAGGAACGACTTTAAATATGTCACAGATCCGTATGATGTAGGCGATACATTTCCTGCAAATATACAGGACTATAATATTATTAGGCCAAAGATAGACTTGCTTGTGGGCGAAGAGTCAAAACGACCTGATGACTTTCATGTTGTACAAACTAATTATGATGTTATTTCTACTGTACAAGAGGAGTATAAAGCCAGGTTAATGCAGGTATTAAATGCTATGATACGTGGCGAAGAGTTTCCTATTACACTACAAGATGTTCAAAAATATATGAAATATAATTATAAGACTACTGCTGAAGAGGCTGCTTATAATTTACTTAAATATTTAAAAGAGCGTCTAAATACAAAAAATGAATTTATAAAAGGTTGGTATGACGCTTTATGTGCAAGGATGGAGATTTATTATACAGGTACTATAAATGGTGAACCTGTAGTTGAAAGAGTTGATCCAAGGGACTGTGATTTTGATATAGACGCTACTACAGATTTTATAGACCAAAAGAACTGGTTTCGTAGGTCTTTCTATATGTCCCCATATGCTTTATATGATAGGTTACGGGACTTATTAGACGAAAAAGACCTTGACGATTTATTAGCTGAAATTAGCCAAGGTGGTTCTGCTAGCTCTTCAAGTAGGTTGGGCAGTGTTGGTGAAGCTGGTATTCGTTGGTCTGAGAACTTAGCTAATAGGTTTATGGGTCCTGGTAATAAACCAGCTGCTAACGAAGAGTTATATTGTCATCATGTTACCTGGCGTTCCTACACAAAGATTGGCTTTTTAGACATTGACCTTGAAGATGGTACTACAGAGACAGTAGTTGTAGACGAAACATATATGGCTATGCCAGACGATAAAATCGAATGGGTGTGGGTAGACGAAATATGGGAAGGCTACAAGATTGGTGAGAATATGTATAAAGCCAGGCCTATACCATATCAACATAGGTCGCTTGAAACCATGTATGATTCAAGGTTACCTTATACAGGGGTTGTGTACAATGCTACAAATGCATATGGTAAATCACTTGTAGAAGTGATGAAGCCTCTACAATATATGTATATGGTAATATGGTATAGGATTGAGTTGGCTATTGCTAAAGATAAAGGTGCTATACTTAATATGGACATCACACAAATACCTAAAAAGTATGGCATTGATATAGACAAATGGCTACACTATCTTAGTGCATTAGGTGTTAATTTTATTAACCCATACGAAGAAGGTTGGGATGTTCCAGGTAGGGAAGGTGGTAGGATGGCTCCTTTCAACCAGATCTCAGCCCAAAATTTATCTACTATACAAACCATAGAGAGTTACATTCAATTGTTAGAAAAAATTGAAGTAATGATTGGTGAGGTCGTAGGTATTACAAAACAACGTGAAGGTTCTATTCATAATAGGGAGTTAGTTGGTAATGTTGAACGTGCTGTCCAACAATCATCTCATATAACAGAACCTTTATTTCATTTACATAATCAAGCGAAACGCAGGGTGTATAATATGTTAATTAATGTTGCACAGCATCAGTTTAGTAATACTGACAAAGAGAAAATACAATTTGTTTTATCAGACGGTGCTCGCACATTTATTGACATATCAGACGATTTTATATATGCAGACCTCGATATATTTGTTACAGATTCGACAAAGGATTCCATGAATATCGATGCATTGAAGACTCTCCTACAACCTGCAATGCAAAATGGTGCTACAATACTTGATGCTGCAGAAATACTTACTGCTGATAATATGAGTATGATCAAAATGAAGTTACAGGATATTGAAGAGCGCAGGATGCAAATGATTCAAGCACAACAGGAGCAAGAGGCTATGATGGCTGAACAAGAGCTTGCAATAGCACAGCAGAAACAAGATGACGATTATAATCTTAGACTTGAAGACCTTAGGGTTAAGGAAGAAGATAGTATTCGTAAGGCTGAGACTGCTCTACAAGTTGCTGCTATGAAAGCTGAAGAAACTATAGAACCTGAAGATAATTCGTTTCAGGAGTCTTTAGAACGTCAGCGTTTAAAATTAGAAGAAGAAAAAGTTCGTAGAGATGCTATGCTTAAAGAGCGTGCTCAACGTGAAACTGAGCGTAAAAACAAGGTAGCTGAACAACAGAAAGAGAAGGAGCTTAGTATTCGTAAAATACAAGCTCGTAAAAAACCAACAAGTAATAAAAAATAATTATTATGGCTGAAGATAAGGTAGATAAGAAAGACTTATTTCAAGGATTTGATGCGCTCTCGTCATTGATATATCGTGACGATGGTAGCGGTGAACCCATTGCTAAACCAAGGGACGATGATGATACTCCAGAACCTGATTTTACAGGTGACAATGACGATGATGAAAGTGATATACAGGAGCCCGATAGTGACAGCGATGATGGCGATGATGATTCAAAATCTGGTAAAACCGGCGATGATGACGATGACCTCGATGATGATGGTGAGGATTTGAGTCAGTATGAAGGAGACGTTAGTGCTTATTTTGCATCAGACTTAGCGGACAAATTAGGCATAGAGATACCAGAGGATATGGAGATCAAAACATTAGATGGTGTTGTTGATTTACTTATACAGGTAGTAAGGGAGAATTCTATTCCTACTTTTGCAAATGAAGAGTTAGAAAAATTAAATAAGTACGTCACTGAAGGCGGTGATCTTAAAACATACTTCTCAGAGATCTATAGTAATACTTTAGATTTAGACAATATTGACATTGCTGTTGATAGGGATCAGAAGGCTGTTCTTAGGGAACATATGCTTAATCAGGGTTATAAAGAAGAGAAGATTACACGTGCTATAGAGCGTTATGAAGACGCTGGTGTTCTTCAAGATGAAGCCGAAGAAGCCCTAGAATTGGTAAAAGAATTCAGGGAAAAAAAGGCAAAAAAGCTATTAGCGGAACAAGAAAAATTAGCCCTTGATGAAGAAAAAGCGAAACATGATTTCGTGGAAACTGTATATAATACAGTAGGGCAGTTGAAAGACGTTCGTGGTATTCCTTTAACGGAGTCAGACAGACGTGAACTTTTGGACTATATGTTTAAAACAGATAGGACTGGTTTGACTGCAATGCAAAAAGATTATCAAGATCCTAAAAAAAGAATTGGTAATTTAATTGAGACAGCATATTTTATGAAGTATGCTGATAAGATAATTTCAGAAAATAAAAAGCAAGGCGAAAAAAAGGCAATAGAAGATATTCGCAAAAAGTTTAAAGCAGGTAAAAACAAGCGTAGTGCTGGGGGCAATACGAGTTTTGATGGAACTTCAGAACCTCTTCTTAAGCTCTCCTTGCGATAGAGTTAATAACTAAATTTTAATAAACAATGATTGACAACCTTCTTAATAATTTGCAGATCTACAAAACCAAGTGGACTTCAGATTTAAATGATGAGGCTGAATTGTCAAGGTTGCTGTTAACTGCTCCTCATAAGATGCCGGGTATTATATCTACAATATTCGGTCGTTTCGATCAGGGTAGTGTTCTCGACTATATTACTGGCGGCATGGGCCGTACTACAGTGATAGAGAATTCTATCTTTGAATGGGACGTTATGATTGAGTATGATAAGGCGATTGTTATTAAGCGTGCTGTATACAATGGTACAGAAATCACAGCTAACACTCTGGGTGTATATCCTGGTCTTGCAGGTTCTACTTTCCAGATTTGGGTTGCTGAAAAATGGTTTGGTCCAGGTGCTATAGTACAGTTTGACGACAATAAATTCCAAGCTCGTGTTATTGGTGAGCCTTATATGGACGGTAACGACTATGTTTACACACTTACATGTGTAGACGGCAAAGATGATTCTTTCATTATGCCTTCTCTTTTACTTCCTGGTTCGAAGGTTAGCCGCTTGGCATCTGCTTATGAAGAGTGGAGCGACGAGGCTGACATCTTCAATGCTCAGACTCCGTTTAAACTCCGCAACCAGCTCACGACTACTCGTGCTTCATACGATATTAGCGGCGATGCTTTCTCCACTGTTATGGTAATCTCCATGAGGGATCCCAAAACAAAGAAAGAGACAAAGTATTGGTCTGTGTATCAAGAGTGGACTGCATGGCGTCAGTGGTATGAGCGTATTGATAGACTTATGGTCTATATGAAATACAATGCTAACCCTGATGGTACTGTTAATATTAAGGGTACTAATGGCCGTCCGGTTCGTATTGGTGCTGGTCTGTTTGAGCAAATTGCTCCATCCAACAGGCGAGCATACACTACTCTTACATTAGAACTCCTTGATAGTTTCTTATCAGATCTTTCCTACAATATTAAAGGTTTTGGTGAGCGCAATTTTATTGGTCTGTCAGGTGAAATGGGTCTCCGTGAATTTGACCGTGTACTGCGTGAAAAGGCTTCCGGTTATACATTAGTCGATAGCAAGTTCATTAGCGGTTCAGGTCAAGAGCTGACTCTTGGTGGGCAGTTTACTACCTATAAGGGACTTAATGGTATTACAATTACCCTTAAGCATCTGCCTATCCTCGACGATGTTGTTCACAACCGTAAATATCACCCGATAAGTGGTAAGCCTCTTGAGTCATACCGCATCCTTATTATAGATGCTAGTATGCGCGATGGTGAATCCAACTTACGTAAGATAGTCCGTAAAGATCGTGAACTCGTTGTATGGCATACCGCTGGTTCAGTTGCTCCTGGCTCAGGACACGCTAAATCAATCAGCACGCTTCGTTCTAACGCTAAGGACGGGTACTCAGTACACTTCCTTTCAGAGTTTGGTGTAATGCTTGCTGATCCTACAACTTCTGGTGAACTGTATTGCGACGCTGAATAATACTGAATGTAATGTGGGGTGATAATTAATCACCCCTAACATTCTTCTTATGTTTAATTTAAATATCTATAACTATGCAAGTTATATTGCGCCCTATAGGCTGGAATAAATGGTCAGGTATACTCAGGTATAAAAATTGCTTTGACGACCTAGGACCATATTTAACTAGGTCTGGTTCTATGTACACCGGACTTACTTTAGAAGACGAAGAGCGTCTTGGTGCTCAGTTGGGGATAGACTTATCCCGTTCTTCTACAAATCCATTTTGGATTAATTTTAGGATTCGTACATCTGTCAATGATATAATACTTGATACTTCAGACCCCTTTGATGAATTAAAATATTTATTTTGTAAGGGTCACAAGCGTGTTAAAAACTCGTTATTAGAGCAAAAAGCAACTGCTGACTTTGTATTAATAAATAGGGACGAAGAGGCTAAGGTCGAGAATGTATTCAATAGGACTAAACGAGACGCTATTATGGAATTTAGCAAACTTACTCCTACAGAAATACGCAAGTGTTTACGGTTGTTTGGTTATAATGCAGAAAGCATGTCGTCTGAAGTCGCTGAGAATAAACTTTATACATTTGTAGAAGCTAATCCTAAGAAATTTTTAGACAGGTGGGTTAATAATAAATCTCGTGAGATAGAAACTTTAATTGAAGTTGCTGTAGCTAAAAACATAATTCGTAAGAATAAAAATATTTATACTTATGGTTCTGATGTTATAGGTAGCAGCTTGGACGATACTATAGCTTTCTTAAATTCTCCAAACAATCAAGATATTCGTTTGGCAATCATGAATGCTTGTGATACAAAAGACTATTATGTTGTTGGGGAAGCTTCAGAGGAAGATATAGCAGAGTCACTTCAACAGGCAGAGGCTCCGAAACCAAAAACCAAGGCAAAACCAAAAAAAGAAGAAGTAGATGAATAAATCAGAAATGCATATAGCATTTAAGATTGAACTAGACAAGGTTGAATCACTACAATATCCTGCTTTTATACCAGCTGAGATTGATTATTTCTTTGATAGAGCTCAAGAACAATTTGTTAAAAGTAGGTATGGTGGTAACAACCCTGCTGGTACTTCTTTTGAACAAAATCAAAAGAGACTGGATGATTTAAGGTATTTAGTAGTTGAAGGTACATTACCAGCAACAAGCGATGATGTCCTTAATGTATCTGAGAAACCCAATTGTTATATAGTTGATTTAACAGATCTTGATACAGATGATCCATATATGTTTTTAGTAGGTGAAGAATGTACTATAACTTATATAGATCGTTTAACACATCAATCTGTTAATAAAATACAACCAATAACAGAATGTTCAGCAAATACATATATTGCTCAAGTACACGATCCCCTGTCTCCACATAGGTTGCATTATAATACTGCTAGCCCATTAAGGCTAATTAAGTCTAATTATGTTGAATTAATAACAGACGGCACATATAGTATATTTAATTATATAATTAGGTATATTAAGGAGCCTGAGTCATTTACAACATTAGCGGCTACAGATTCACCTGATTTTCCAAATCATGTGCATCCTGAATTAGTTAAGCTCGCAGTAAATATTGCACTTGAGAATATTGAATCTCCACGTATTCAGTCATACCCGACTAAGGTGGCTGAAATGGAGTAATATTAATTTAATAAATAATAAATAATGATTACAAAACCCTTTAAGCTGTTTATAGCAAAATCTGTTGCTCAGAACGCTAATATTACTGGTGGTGAGACTTTAACATCTCTTATGACTACTGGTGGTACTGACGCTCTTGGTGATGGGGAACTTACTGTTCTTAATAAGAACTTTAATGTTTTAACAGCTAACGATACTGTGGCTGATAGCGATACTATCTATATTGGTATTGGTACTACTAAGACCTATCCACTTGTTCCGGAAAGCGGTTCTGCTATTACGGCTCGTAAGATTAGGCTTTCAGATCCTATTATAGGCAACTATGTTACGAAATATAGTGGTAGGGCTTATGCTGCAATGGCTCAGCAAGTTAGCAATTCTGTTTTAACTGCTCCGACTGCAGGTAGGGAATACATTGTACGTTGTGTCTATAAGGATCTCGAAGAACATCCAGGTATGTTTAAGCAGGAGTGGCGTTATACTGCTACTGCAGCCGATGCTGCCGCTGTGGATACCTTTGGCGCTAATCTTGTAGCAGCTGTTAATAATAATGGTGATCGTCGTGTTACTGCTAGCTATGCTACTGCTAGTGATACCTTTACTCTTACGGGTAGGGCTATTCCTGGTTGTACTACTAGTTTAAACGATATCGATGAAGTGAGAGTTGTTTCATTTGATGCATATATCAACTACATTGATACAGATGGTTATGAGCAGAAAGCTTATACAGTTACTGTGGGCACTCGTGCAACTACAGGATCTGGTACATGGCAACTTATGAGGGATCTTGAAAAGGAATCTTGGGGTTATGAAGGTGTATATAATAGGCGTGAATTCCCTGTTATTCTTCCCGAATTTTCCACCAACCCGTCTCTTACTTATCATATTATAACTATTGAGCACGAAGTTCCTTATAAGACTCCAAATAACTTATACTTAGAAACTACACAGGTAAAAACCATTATTGCTATTCCTGATGGTACTAATGGCGATGGTCA